>Ga0114900_1000071_pt1 | contig 99308 bp, 81 predicted proteins | sample MalvireepMed_231_FD_89685 | JGI IMG/M metagenome (GOLD analysis project Ga0114900, IMG submission 89685) | Marine viral communities from the Global Malaspina Expedition - Malaspina viral metaG DeepMed_231 | ecosystem: Environmental > Aquatic > Marine > Oceanic | place: Mediterranean Sea...
CAGGCATTGGAATTGTTCTTTGATTTACGCCACACGCCGGGTCTTAAGAAAAAGCCGTCAACCTCGGAGCTGTTGGACTGGATTCGCCTGTTGGTGGCAGAAGACATCAGTGCCGAACAATTGCAGCAATCACGCCAACGCAACAGCGCCATTCCGCTGACCGGGGCGCTACTAAAACACGAGCAGGACATCGAGCTGGTTGAAAGGTTACGCCGTGTTAATTGAGTTTTTTCAGTTGCTGCGTGAGCAGGGCGTTAAGACCACCATCACTGAGTGGCTGGATTTACTGGAAGCGCTTAAGCAACGAGTGATTTTTGCCGATGTCGATGAGTTTTATTATCTCAGCCGAATGATTCTGGTAAAAGATGAAAGCCTTTATGACCGCTTTGATCGTGCGTTTGCACAGTATGTCGAGCGTGTTGCAGCGACCGATGTCGTGGACAAAATTCCTAAAGAGTGGCTAGAAAATGCGTTAAAACGCGAGCTTTCAGAGCAAGACAAAGCCCGTATCAAGCAATTGGGTAGCCTTGAAGAGCTATTGAAAACCTTTCAGGAACGCCTGCGAGAGCAGCAGGAACGCCACCAAGGGGGCTCCAAGTGGATTGGTACCAGCGGTACTTCCCCGTTTGGCGCCTACGGGTATCATCCCGGTGGTATTCGCATTGGCCAGCACGGTAATCGCAACCGCAGTGCGGCGAAAGTTTGGGATAAGCGCGAGTTTGCCGATTTGGATGATGACGCCAGGCTCGAACAGCGCGGTTTCCAGATTGCGTTGCGTAATCTCCGTCAGTTTGCGCGCACAGGTGCAGCCACTGAACTTGATATGGATGCGACGCTCACGGCAACGGCGCGTCAGGGAGGGCTGCTCGACCTACAATGGCAACCAGAGCGACACAACGCCATAAAAATCCTTTTGTTGCTGGATGTTGGTGGCTCGATGGACGATCACATTTATCAAGTAGAGCAGCTATTTACCGCGCTCAAAGGAGAGTTTCGGCATCTGGAGCTGTATTACTTTCACAACTGTCCGTATGAGGGGCTTTGGCGGAGTAACCGTCGCCGTCGTACTGAGCAGATCCCGACCGAACAGGTGATCCAGACCTACGGTGAGGACTACAAATTGATTTTTGTCGGTGATGCCACCATGGGGCCTTATGAGATTGCCTATCCAGGCGGCAGCGTCGAACACTGGAATCAAGAGCCGGGGCAAGTTTGGTTGCAGCGATTATTGCGTAAATTTCCGAAGGCGGTGTGGCTTAATCCGCAACCGCAGGCGCATTGGCGCTATTACCCGTCCGTTGGCATGATTCAGGAAATTCTCTCAGAGCGGATGCAGCCATTGACATTAAGCGGTCTGCAGCAAGCGATTGAGGTGATCAAATAGTGAACGCAACGACGGCTAAGTTTCTGTTACTTGAAGAAGCTCACGATAGCTTACTCGAGCGCATTAAGCTTTGCCGTCAGGCGCAGCAATGCATCCATTTACAATATTATATTTGGCGTGACGACATCAGTGGTCTGACACTGATGAACGAGCTGGTCAAAGCCAGCCGTCGGGGCGTGCAGGTTAAGTTGCTGCTGGATGACTTCCAAAGTCGAAGCGTCGAGCTGTTGCTCCGAGATTTACAACGGCGGGCGAACTTCTCCATTAAGCTGTTTAACCCGCTGCGCCATCGGCGTTTACGCTGGCTTAACTACTTTCTTGATTTTAAACGCGTTAACCGGCGTATGCACAATAAAGCGATGATTGTGGATAATCGCATCGCCATTGTCGGAGGTCGTAACGTCGGTGATGAATATTTTGGCACTCATGCCGGGGAACTATTCTCAGACCTAGACGTGGCGGTCAGTGGTGAATTGGTCAACGAAATTAACCGCGACTGGCTAAGCTACTGGAATTGTGAACTGGCGGTTGAGTTGAGCCATATTCGTGGGCGCAGCCCGACCGAAGCTTTTATTCAACGCTGGCGACGGCAGCAACAACAGGAACAGGTTCAGCAACTGCGTGATTATGTCATCAAAGAGCCGATAAAAACGGAACATTCAGAAGAGGACTGGATAACGGCAAAAGCGGTTTGGATCAGTGATGATCCGCAAAAAGCCAGTGTTTCCCGCAAGCCTCAACGGCTTATGACACAACAGATGACTCGTATTCTGGGCCGTGCGCAGCAGCAGGTGCGTATGGTGTCGCCTTATTTTGTGCCAACGTCTAACGGTGTCCGCGAGTTGGAACAACTCACTGAAAAGGGCGTCGATGTGCAGGTACTGACCAACTCTCTGGCGGCGACTGACGTTCCGGCTGTACATGCCGGCTATCAGCGCAGCAGACGGCGTTTACTCATGGCCGGAGTGAAATTGTTCGAATTACGCCGGCTTGAGGACACCACAGAACAAAAAGCGGTTCGCCCTTATTTTCGCCGATCAGCAACCAGCTTACATGCGAAAACCATCACTGTGGATGAGGCTCGCGTATTTGTCGGTTCGTTTAATTTTGATCCACGCTCAGCTCAAATTAATACTGAGGCGGGGTTGATCATCGACTCACCGCAAATTGCCAAGCGCATCAATGCGATATTCGAACATGAACTGCCGCTAAAAAGCTATCAGCCAAGGCTTAATCGCTTTTACAAACTGTATTGGCTGGATAAAAGCAAAGTGCCGACCCGTCGTCTGTACAAGGAGCCAAACGCAGGTCTGGCGCGCCGGATCATTGTCTGGTTAACGGCGCGCCTGCCGGTCGAACATTTGCTGTGATTATTTGTTGTGACTATGAGCGCCGCTCGATGATCCAGCGCTTCACCTTTTGCTCCAATAAAATTAATGGCACAGCGCCGTCTTCCAGTACGACCCGGTGAAACGCCTTAATATCGAATTTATCACCCAATTTCTTCTCCGCTTCGCGACGTAGCTCAGCGATTTTTAACTGACCTATTTTGTAGGCCAACGCTTGTCCCGGTAGGGCCATAAAACGTTCCGCTTCCGATACGGCGCGAGCCTCAGCAACCGGCGCATTGTCGTACATATAATCGAGCACTTGCTGGCGGCTCCAGCCTTTGCTGTGAATACCGGTGTCAGTCACCAATCGGATTGAACGCCATAATTCCGCTGCCAGTGCACCAAAGTATTGATAGGGGTCGTCATACAATTCCAGATCGTGGCCTAAGGATTCTGCGTACAAGCCCCAGCCCTCGGTGTAGGCGGTTTCGCGACCAAATTTTCTAAACTCCGGTAAATCATCAAGCTCTTGCTGAATTGAAATTTGGAAATGGTGCCCGGGGGCTGCTTCATGTAAAAACAGTGCGGTTTTAGCCCAAGTCGGACGTGACGCTAAATCATACGTATTTAAGTAAAAGACAGCGGGTCGGGAATTGTCGGTCGGTGCCGCCTGATAAGACCCTGAACTGGCAGACTGCTCACGAAAGGCCTCGACTTTACGCACTTCGTAATCCGCTTGCGGAAAGACGTCAAACAACCGCGGTACCCGTTCATCAACGGTGCTGCGCAACGCCCGGTAATCGTCGAGCATGGCGTCGCGACTGGGATAAATGAACTGCGGATCGTTGGTCATAAAATCGAAAAACTCCGCCAAGCTACCGTCAAAGTCGGTTTGTTCCATGATGTCGCGCATTTCATCATGAATACGGGCAACCTCGGACTTGCCAATACGGTGGATCTCATCAGCCGTCAATGTGGTCGAGGTATTGGCCTCAATTCGGTATTGATACCACTCGCGACCACCCGGTAACTGGCCAATCCCGAACGAGTCGGTGCGCGTGTGTGGTAAATAATCATTGGCCAGATAATCACGTAATTGTTGGTACGCCGGCAGTACCGTATTGCTGATAAGAGCGCGGTACTGTTCCTTTAAGGCCCGCTGTTCTGTCGCTGAAATAGCGTCGGGCATAGAACTTATTGGTCGCCAAAAAATACTGTCTTCGACGTTGTCGACAAGGTGGGCCTCGATTTGTGGAATGGCTTTTTCAATCAAAACACGGGGCTGCACGATGCCCTGATCAACGCCTTTACGCATGTTCTCGCGAGCCTGTTGAAAGATCACTGGAATCCGCTGCATGCGGGCCGCCCAATTTTTATAATCTTCAACGGAGTTAAAGGGTTGTGCTGATGTCCCCGAACCCAACATCGCAAACTGACTGGCAATGTTGTAAAACTGGTTAATGGGTATCAAGTGCTCCGGGAAAGACAGTCCTCGTAGTGCCATTTCACGGTCACGCTTGAAGATCTTATAACTCATCAGCGCGGAGTCGGTTAACCCGGAAACGTCAATAGCATTTACCTTGTCCAGATAGCTCTGTTCAAACGCTCGCAACTGCTTCAGGTAGTCAGGGGAGAGGAAGTTGGGCAATTGGTCGTTATAGTCGTTACGGCCAATATAGGTTGCTAATAACGGGTCGAGTTGCAACTGCTGTTGAAAAAAGTCGGTATAAATCTGCTCAAGTTTTTCACTCGGTGATACTTGCGTTATGGCAACGCGTTCGCGGTCGGCCGTGTTTTGTTGATTGCCGGTTTTCGGGTTATCGCTGCAAGCTGTCAGCAACGCGGTGATCGTTAGTGCAATAAGTGTCGGTTTGATCATTATTTATGCTCCGTTCGGTTACGGCCATGCTCTTTTGCCTGGTACAGTGCTTGATCCGCAGCAACCAGCAGGCTGCTGTGGTCAGGATAGTATTGATTATTGGCAACGCCGATACTGATGGTGAGTCCGGTATCACCCAGTAAGGCTGAGAAATCATGGTTTTCAACCGCCACCCGCATTCTTTCTGCGGCATCAATTGCCTGCTCCAGGTCGGTATCAGGTAATAAAATAGCAAATTCTTCACCCCCCCAGCGGGCGGCATAGTCGATATCTCGTAGCACCCGGCGTAACAGTTTCGACAACTCCACCAACACCTGGTCGCCCACGGTGTGGAGAAATTCGTCATTGATTTGCTTGAAAAAGTCCACATCGATAATGGCCAATGACAAATCAGCGCCAGAGCGACTGCTGCGTTTCATCTCGAGTCGGAGGCGTTCATCAAATGCTCTGCGGTTACCCAGTCCGGTTAACGGATCCTGACGAGCGATGGTTTCCAATTCGGCGGTTTTTTCGCTGACCATTTTTTCCAGTTGCCGGCGGCTGCGGTTTAAGAAACGAATACGTGCACGCACCAGCAAAAATGCCGTTAATGCGAGCGCGATGAGAATGAACAACCAGGTACTTGGCTGTTGCCAAAAATGCTCAGATCGACTGAAGGCAAAGTTGGCCGGCTCACTCCATTCGCCCCCCGGATAGGAGGCTCTCACCTGGAACAAGTAATCGTTAGCCGGGAGTGCTGTATACTCGGCGGTCGTAAATTTGCCTTTGTCTACCCAGTGTTCGTCAAAGCCAACGAGTCGCACTTGATATTGGATATGGTCAGACATTAAATAGCCCAACCCTGCATAATCGAACGCAATACGTTGTGTGTCAGCGGCAACTTCCTGGCCGTACTCAAGTGCGTTGCCATCCGCGGTGACCGCCGCAATGACGGTCGGCGGAGGCGTTGCCGCCATAGACGTCAGTGCATTGGGGTCAATCACGGAAACCCCGCTGGCGGTAGCAAACCAGACATTGCCGGCGCTGGATTGGAATAAGGCCGGTCCACCGCTGTTGACCTGTGAGTTGCTCATGCCGTCAACTTCAGTGTAGCGTTGGAAAGATAACGGCTGTTCAGGCCTTTTTAAGGCTTCGGTGATGGCATCATGCGCGATAAAAATAGCACCGCGGTTCGAACCCAGCCACAGGTTCGCTTCACCATCAAATTCGACCGATAAAAAGTTATCAAAGGGTAAACCTTGATCACGGTTAAAAATACGCCAGCTCTTGCTCGGTAAATGATGCGCGATAAGTCCTCTGTCGCTGGCGAACCACAAATAATCGTTGTAGTGCTGGATTTGAAATATCAACTCGGCGTCATTCAGTCCGGACAGATCGATGTCGCGGATGTCATAGGAGAACCCGGACCGCGTTGACTTGACCTTAATTGCAACCAGGCCACTAACGGACGCTGCCCATAAGGTATCGTCATCATCGAATGCCAGGGCCGTGGTGTAGTTGTTTTTCAGACCGTCGGCGGCGGTTAAATAATTCGTTTCATCAGCGGCAATATGCGTGATACCGCCGGGGCCACCAAGAAATAACCCGAACGTCGGGTGTACGGCAATTTGTCTGACTTCATCACCGGATAAGCCATTGCTTTGGTTGTACTGCTTAACAATTTGCTCACCATCCCAGACGAAGGCGCCGCCCGTATAAGTGCCTATGACAAGGTTACCCTGGTATTCCGCAAACGAGAGTACCGACTGTTCCGCTAGCGGTGTGTTGGCACCGACCGTCTCGACACCGTTGATATCAATACGGGTCACGCCATTACTGGAGCCTACGTAGATTGCGCCATTCCATTGATAGACACTGCGGACATAATTGCCGCTTAGGCCATGCTCGGTGGTGTAGGTTTTAAACAGCGCATCACGGAATTGTACCAGCCCGCCGTGCGTTGATACCCAGATGCTACCCTCATGATCGTGTTGGATATCAAGCACATGGTTGTTGGGCAGGCCTGTCGCAACCGTTAATGATTCGAAGCGGTTGCCGGTATAGCGCCAAACTCCTTGACGGAAGGTGCCCAGCCATAAATCGCCATCCGGCGTGTAGTGGATGGTGCTGATGCTGGCTTCAAGTTCTGTTAAGTAACGCTCGAACTGGCCGTCATCGGTCTGAATATAAAGACCCTGTTGCGTGCCGATGATGAGCTTGCCGTCAGGTGTGAGTTTTAATTCACGAATGAGGTGGCCGGGCACGCTGTCAATGCGCTCAAATCGGGTATTGTCAGCGCGTTTAACCGCCAGGCCTTTATTGGTTGCTACCCACAAGTGACCGTCGTTATCGACCAGACTTTGATAGACCGCATTCGACGGTAACCCATGTTGGGTGGTAAAGGTTGCAACACGCTGATCATTTTCGTAAAACAACAACCCTTCTTCACTAGTGGCCACCCAAAGATTACATTGCTTGTCGACCGACAATTGGTTAATAAACGGCGGTGCCGGTTGTAACTCGAGCCAGTGTCCGTCATCGTACCGACTGATGCCGCCTCGTGCCCCGCCGACGTATAGGCTGCCATTGCAAGGGTTCAACGCCACCGTGTAGATGCCAATGTCTGGCAGACCCGTTACCCGGACATCGTCAAAAATTTCGAATTCGCGGCCATTGAAACGGGTGGGGCCTTGCCAGGTTCCCAGCCAAAGATACCCATTTTGATCCTGAGCCATGGCGTTGACTGAGTTATGCGGTAAACCTTCCCGGGTGGTCCAGATTTCACGGACAAAGTGGCGCAGTGAATTGGCTTGTTTTATGTTCGGCAGGGTATCTGATGCTGCAGTTGCAGCCGGGCTGAGTATCACAAACCCGATAATTGTACAGAGATGGAGCAAAAAGCGACGCATATAGTACAGTGCCCGTTGGGATTTTGTTATAAGTTCAATAGTATGCTGGCAAAACGGTAGATGCAACGCTTGCTTCGGACGGATCCAAATTCGTTATTGCAGAGTAAACCTTGTTACGTTCCAAACTATCTTAATTCGTGAAACAGGAGAGCGACTAATGGTTAAAGCCTACGCAGCAAAGTCAGCAACATCAGGACTGGCTGAGCATGCCATCGAACGACGCACGTTAAGGGATGATGATGTCGCCATCGATATTGAATATTGTGGCGTCTGCCATACCGACATTCATTATGTTGAGAACGATTGGGGGGGCACCGTTTATCCGGTGGTTCCGGGGCACGAAATTATTGGGCGAGTAACCGAAGTAGGCCCTAAGGTAAGCAAGTATAAGCCCGGCGATGTGGTGGGTGTCGGTTGTCTGGTTGATTCCTGCCGCAGTTGTTCTGCCTGTGATGAGGGGCTTGAACAGTATTGCCTGAACGGCATGGTGCCAACCTACAACGGTGAGGATCGCCACGACGGCAGTATCACTTATGGTGGTTACTCAGAGCGTATTGTGGTCAGTGACCGTTTTGTGGTCAAAGTACCGGATGCCCTCGATCCGGCCAAGGCGGCTCCGTTACTGTGCGCCGGTATCACCACTTATTCACCGCTGCGTCATTATGGTGTCAAGAAAGGCGACAAAGTGGGGGTCATCGGTATGGGTGGACTCGGTCACATGGGCGTTAAATTTGCCAAAGCGTTGGGTGCCGAAGTGACCATTTTTACCCGTTCGGAAGCGAAAGTGAAAGAAGCGAAAAAACAAGGCGCCGACCATGTGGTGATCTCTACCGATGCCGAGCAAATGCAAGCGGTTGCCGAGACGTTTGACTTTATGCTGGATACGGTCCCGGTAAAACATGACCTAAACCCTTATTTAAACTGTCTAAAATACGATGGTACGCACATTATCGTGGGCTTATTAGAACCGGTTGAACCGGCGCTGGAAGCCGGTGCATTAGTGATGAAGCGGCGCGTGTTGGCGGGCTCATTGATTGGTGGCTTGCCGGAAACTCAGGAGATGCTCGACTTCTGTGCCGAACATGATATTCATTGTGATGTCGAAATGCTGGACATCAAAAACATCAATGAAGCTTATGAACGGATGAAACAGGGTGATGTTAAGTATCGGTTTGTGATTGATATGCAATCACTAAAACAGCGCTAGATAGAGCGTTGACTTAATCACCAAAACAGGAAAAGATGTTGGTATCGCAGGTCGATGCCAACATCCCATGTTTAAATTTTGGTACAAAAATTTTTCCCACATTCCCGCCCATCACCCAGACTTTCATCGAGTTCAGTTAATTTATCACCTGCTGTTGTTTGTGTGCTCGCTGGTGTTGTCACGGCACTGAATTTCTTTTTATTAAATGCCGGCTTAATAGCCGTTATTGATGCGATTGGCTTTTTCCTGGCACTGGGTATCTATTTTTATTTTCGACACAGCGGTAACGTTGCGGTTGCCGGTTGGGCGGTGACATTGATATTTATTGCCGTTCTGAGTGCTTATTTAAGTGTCTGGGGCGGCAATAATTTGGGCATCATCTGGGCCACGGTGATACCGCCCATAGCGTTCTTTTTATTAGGCCGAAGCGTTGGAACATTGCTATCAATCGTGTTTTTCAGTTATGCCACTTATATTGTCTACGGCCACGTACAAGCAGGCGTGCGCTATCAGTTGTCGCTGGGAGGCATTCTCAATGTGGTCGAAGTGCTGATCGCGCAAATCATGCTGTTTCGTTTTTATGATCGTACCCGAGCCGACGCCATGGCCGAACTGCAGGCGAGCAGAGCAAAGCTGCAACGGCTGGCTAGCACCGATAAACTGACCGGCATTAATAACCGTCAGCAATTTGACCGTGAGTTAATGGCGCAGGTCAGCGATGCTCAAACGACTCGGCGGCCATTGACCTTATTACTGCTGGATGTTGATCATTTCAAACGCATTAATGACGAGCATGGGCATTTATTCGGCGACCGCGTTTTAAAAGAACTTGCCAGCTTGTTGTCGACCAACCTGCGCAGTCACGATGTTATTGCGCGTTGGGGAGGCGAAGAGTTTGCGGTTTTGATGCCAGCTACGCCGATAACGACGGCCATGACACTGGCAGAACGACTGCGAAAGAAGGTAGCAGACGCGAATCTGTGCGGCCATTCAGTAACCATCAGTGGTGGCCTTTCCGGCTGGCGTCCCGGCTGTTCCGGAGAAGAGCTGCTGGGGACAGCAGATCGGGCGTTGTATCGGGCAAAAACGCAGGGGCGCAATACCATCGTTCAAAGTGAAGATTGATTTTTACGGCCAAACTGTGGTTAACTTCGTTCCAGGAAGAGGCGCAATACTCAGGTCGTTCAGCTAATTAAACCTACCCAGGGGCTGAATCAGGGGAGTCATTGCCGAGATAACAGTGCATGGTATGGCTGTTATCGGCCGTAGGGTTTGAACACCCGCGGCTGTCACCGTCAGGTGGAGAGCTTCTGGAGTCCAATCCTATTTAAGCTCTCTGAACGTTGTAGTGTTAAGTTCAGGGGAATCTATGACACCCATTCATGTAGCTAAATTCGGCGGCACCAGTATGGCCGACGCCGACGCCATTCAAGCCTGTGTTCAAGTCGTTGAACAGACACAAAACCCGACTCTGGTTGTGGTGAGTGCCTGTGCCGGCGTTACCAACCTACTTATCCGTCTTGCTGATTCGCAGACGTCGGTCGAAAAACAGCGCTTGTTTACAGAAATTAAAGACAAACATAATGGCATCGCCAGAGCGACCACCGCAGCCGAGGTTTGCTTGCAACAGCTTGATGAGCTCCATCAGCAATTATGGCAAGTCGTAGACAGCGATATCCCAAGCTCCTTAGCTGAGCGAGCTCGCCGTCGTGACCAGATCGTCAGTTTTGGTGAGCGTTGCTCAAGTCTGTTGTTCAGTTTTTTCTGGCGTCATCATCATGACGATGCCAGCGTGGTCGATGCTCGTTCGTTTTTACAGACTAATGATCGATATGGTCAGGCTGAACCGGATTTCGTTCAGACCGCCAACCTTTGCAAAGCACTCGGTGAACGACTGCAGGCCGGCGAAAAATTAGTGACTCAAGGCTTTATCGGTGCTTGTCCGCAAGGTTACACAACCACTCTGGGACGGGGCGGTAGTGACTACAGTGCAGCCTTATTCGCAGCCGCGTTGCAGGCTGAGCGATTGAATATATGGACTGATGTTGCCGGTATCTACACCACCGACCCCCGGGTTTGTGATGATGCTCGACCGTTACAGGAAATCAGTTTTGCAGAAGCGGCTGAGTTAGCCACATTTGGCGCCAAAGTGTTACACCCCAAAAGCCTTAAGCCAGCGATTGAACATGGTATTGATGTGTTTGTCGGGCACAGCCGTAAGCCGCAACTGGGGGGCACACTGGTTTCGGCCAAACCACAGCAGCGGCCGTCGATACGAGCCATCGCGCTGCGACGCAACCAAACGTTATTGACGGTTAACAGTATCGACATGCTTCATGCAACAGGGTTCCTGGCGCGGCTGTTCGATATTCTTGCGCGTTACGATATCAGCGTCGATTTAGTCACCACGTCCGAGGTGAGTATTGCTCTGACGCTGGATGAGGAAGGCTCGCAGGCGAATGGTCAATCGCTGTTGCCGGCCGCTATGTTGGAAGAGTTAAGTGCCTTTGCCAAAGTTAATATCGAGCAAGGACTGACACTGGTCGCGGTGATCGGTAATGATATTGGCCATTTTGGTGATATTTCGCCCAAGGTACTGGAATCCGCATCACCAGCAACCATTCGCATGATTTGTCAGGGTGCCAGCCGTCATAATCTTTGTTTTCTGGTGGCGGATGACGACGCCGATAACATCGTTAAAAAACTCCATGCAAAGCTGTGACGCAGAGCGGTAAATCAGTCTATAATGCTCGGCTTATTTTAGTGGGTTAATGACATAAAAGAGTCGTGCAATGGATTTATGGCAAGCGATCATTTTAGGGATAGTGCAGGGCATCACGGAATTTCTTCCCATTTCAAGTTCTGCTCACCTGATTCTGATGCCAGCGCTAACCGGTTGGAGTGACCAGGGCGTTGGCTTTGATTTATCCGTTCATGTGGGCACCCTGCTGGCGGTGATAATTTACTTCCGTAAGGATGTTGCCGGGTTGCTGATCGATGGACTTAAAAGCATTCCTGCGGGTCAGTCTGTTGGTCAGAGCAAGCTTAGCTGGTCAATTGTGGTGGCAACGATTCCTGCCTGTATCGCTGGCGTATTATTGCTGGATTACATCGACTCGGCATTGCGCGCGGTGGGGGTGATTATCACGACGACCGTGGTATTTGCCGTACTGTTGGCCGCCGCTGACCGCTGGGGGCGGGGGCGTCGGCAACTCACGGATATCGGCATCGTCGATGCAATCATTGTCGGTATAGCTCAGGCGCTGGCACTGATCCCCGGAACCTCGCGTTCAGGAGCCACCATAACCGCTGGCTTGTTTCTCGGGCTGGATCGTGAAACGGCGTCAAAGTTCTCTTTTTACATGGCTATCCCGATTACGCTGGCTGCCGCATCGTTAAAGCTATTGAGCATATGGAATGACGGTATCAGCGTCGACTGGTTGGGTTTTGCGATTGGCGGCGTTGCGTCATTCATCACCGCGATAACCGCCATCCATCTGTTTTTAAAATGGCTTAATCAGTTTGGTATGTGGCCTTATGTTATCTACCGACTGGTGTTGGCTGTGGTGTTGTACTGGATGTTCTTTTAAGGATCGCTAGGCTATGTACGAAACGCTTAAACAACGTCTGTTCGCGTTAAAGAGTAATCGTATTTTCGAATTTGCGGTGATCAGTGTCATTATTATATCGGCGCTGGAAATTGGTGCGAAGACCTACGAATTGCCGGGTGTCATAAACCAGCTGTTGGTTGGCCTGGACTGGTTTATTACGTTATTTTTTGTTGTCGAAATCAGCATTCGCTACATTGCTGACGACGATAAACGTCGCTTTTTTAAGAACGGCTGGAACGTGTTCGATACCTTGGTGGTCGTGGTCAGTCTGGTCCCAGTTAACGATTCGGAATTGGCGTTGCTGGCGCGTCTGGTCAGAATATTCCGGGTGTTGCGGATGATCTCGATCATTCCTGAGTTACGCACGTTAATTACGTCGTTGCTTAAGGCCTTGCCACAAATGGGTTATGTGGTGTTGCTGATGTTTATTATCTTCTACATCTATGCGGCCATTGGCAGTTATTTGTTCGCTGAAATCAACCCGTTTTTATGGGATAACATCGCCACCTCCATGTTAACGCTGTTCAGGGTGATGACTTTCGAAGACTGGACCGATATTCAGTACGAAACCATGGAAGTCTATCCGTGGAGCTGGTTGTTCTATATGACCTTTATTTTCCTGACCGCTTTTGCGTTCCTGAATATGGTGATCGGCATTGTCGTTAATGTGATGGATAAGGAGAGCCGCAAGGAAGCTGAGCGGTTGCGCGATGAGTTAGAAGCAGAGCAGGAACCGCAACCCTCACTGGCCGATTTGCAGCGCCAAATTGCCGAATTAAAACAGTTACTGCAGGCGTCAAATCAGCGCGACCAACGACACTAGGAGTCGCTATGCAAGTGGGTAAACACAAGGTTGTGGTAACCCGAAAATCCATCAAGCATTTGTATTTACGGGTTAAATCTGCGCATCAGGTCGAGGTGTCTGCACCTCGACACTGGCCAGAACACCACATTCGTAGCATCGTTGCTGAACGCAGCGACTGGATCACTGAGCAACAACAGAAACTGGCCACCAAACCACAGCCTCAACCCGCGTCATTTAAAAACGGTACCCGCATTCCCTTCGAGGGCAGACCTTACACCGTGGTATTAACCCAGACGACAGGGCGCCGTAACGCAAGCCTGAAAGGCGCCTGCATCGAACTAAAGTTACCTCAACCCGACGATATAAATGCCGCTATTAAGCTACTGGACAGCTGGTACCGCACCCAGTTGAAACAACGCATCCAGCAGTTATTGCAGGTCTGGCAGCCGGTCATGAACGTAGCAGCCAGTGACTTTGGCGTGCGCAAAATGAAGACCCGTTGGGGCAGCTGTAATACCCGTACCGGAAAAATCTGGCTTAATTTTGACTTAATTAAAAAGTCGCCCCAAAGCCTCGAATACGTTGTCGTCCACGAGTTAACCCATCTTTACGAGCGCTACCACAATGCGCGATTTTATGCTTTGATGGATAAATTTCTGCCAGACTGGAGAGTGCGACGCAAGCGCCTGAATCATTATGAGTAAGTTTATTGAACCGGCAACGGCCGAGGATTACCGTGAGCTCGCTCGTCGGCGCCTGCCGCGTCAAATCTTCGATTACCTTGATGGAGGCTCTTATCAGGAGTTGACGCGGTTTAATAATGAGTCGGCATTTGCGGCCATTCGGCTGCGACAGCGTGTGTTAACCGATGTTAGTTCGATTGATCTGAGTTGTCAGCGTGCCGGGCAACCCTTTGCTTTGCCCATCGCGCTCGGCCCGGTCGGGTTAGCCGGATTGATGGCTCGACGTGGCGAAGTGCAGGCTCATCGCGCTGCGGCGTCAAAAGGCATCAGTTTTTGTGCATCGACGGTATCTTTGTGCAGCGTTGAAGAAATAGCCCGGGCTCATCCGCAACGACCGCCATGGTTTCAGTTATATTTAATGAAAGATCGTGACTACGTTAAACGACTGTTGCAAAGGGCTTCTGACAGTGGTGTAGAAACGCTGGTGGTAACCGTCGATCTCGCTCGTTTAGGCAGCCGTTACCGGGATATTCGGAACGGCTTTGATGGACCACAGTCACTGGCAAAACGTTGGGCACGTATTAAAGACATTGCCAGCCATCCGGGTTGGGTTTGGGATGTTGCTGTTAAGGGTAAACCGCTGGTTTTTGGAAACCTGAGTGAAGCGGTGCCGGATGCAAGTAGCTTGCCGGACTTTAAGCAGTGGGTTGATGGTCAGTTCGATGCGTCAGTCAACTGGCAAACCCTTGGCTGGCTGCGTCAGCAGTGGCAGGGCCGGTTATTTATTAAGGGCGTAATGGATGCTGACGACGCAAAGCGGGCAGTGGCCTGTGATGTCGATGGTATTATCGTTTCTAACCACGGCGGACGGCAACTTGATAGTGTTGCGCCAAGCATCACTAAGCTCGCCGAGATTCGAAAGGTGGTTGATGAGCAGACCAAAACGCCGCCAGAAATCTGGCTTGACGGTGGCGTTCGCAGTGGCTTAGATGTCGCCAAGGCTATGGCTCTGGGAGCGGACGGCTGTTTACTCGGCAGAGCTTGGGCGTTTGCTTTAGCGGCCCGTGGCGAGCGGGGCGTGCGCGAGTTGTTAGCGCGGCTTAAGAATGAATTGACGGTAGCGATGGCACTGATGGGGGTTACCCGGCTGAGCGAACTGGGAACCGATAATTTGGACAGCTGGGAGCATAACCTATGAAGAAAAATGCTGCGGAATTGGCCGTATATGCATTAGAACAACTGGGTATTCGTCACACGTTTGGCATTCCGGGTGTCCATAATACCGAGTTGTATGACGCACTCAATAACAGTGAAGTCATCGAGCCGATTTTGGTTACCCATGAAGGCGGAGGCGCCTTCATGGCCGATGGGGTAAGCCGCTCGGTAAGACGACATAGTGGCGAAATTGGTGTATTGGCGATTGTTCCCGCAGCCGGCTTTACTCATGCGGCGAGTGGTATCGGTGAGGCGTTCCTTGATGGGATTCCGATGCTGATCCTGTCCGGCGGCGTCCGTACCGACACCAATAACCGCTTTCAATTGCATGGTATTGATCAGTTGGATCTTGCGAAACCTTTGACCAAAGCGGCGTACCGGGTTGGTCATCAAAATGAAGTGGTGGAAACCATTTATCGCGCTTATCAAAAAGCAACAACGGGTAAACCGGGACCGGTGTTGGTGGAGATTCCCGTCAATTTGCAATTGTTTACCGATGTGGTCCCGACACCATTACCCTATGCGGATTATCTTGAACAGCAGCCGGTCGAAGAAGATGAAGGATTAGCGCAGCTGGTGGCACAAGTGGTCGAGCTGCTGGATTCGGCGAAACGTCCCGCGTTATTCGTCGGCTGGGGAGCCCGTGCAGCGAAACCGCAATTGATCCAGCTGGCCGAAAAACTGCAAATGCCGGTAGCGACAACCTTGCAGGGCTTATCATCCTTTCCTCATCAACATCATCTGCACGCCGGTTTTGGTTTTAGTCCCTCAGCGGTACCTGCCGCACAGTACGCGTTTGACGATTGTGATGTGCTGCTGGCGATAGGCACCCGGTTTTCAGAAATTCCCACCGGCAGTTACAGTGCTGAGGTACCCGACAAGCTCATTCATGTCGACATTGACGGCAGCGTATTCAATCAAAACTATCCGGCAAAAGTTGCCATTGCGGCAGATGCCGAAGTCTTTATGGATGAGTTGCTGGCGCAATTAGAGGAGAAACCGGATCGGCCCAGAAATACCAGCTTGATCAGCGGTATCGAAAAGCGCAAAGCGGACTATTTGCAGCAATGGTTGCAGCATGACAGTAAAGGCCGCGTCAATCCGGCGCGTTTTTTCAGTCATCTACGCCAGCATATGGACGATGATGCCGTGACCGTGCTGGATGACGGTAACCACACCTTTCTGACGGCGGAACTTTATCCACTGGCCGAGCCTGCCACGCTGCTAACGCCAACGGATTTTAATGCGATGGGCTATGCCGTGCCAGCTGCGATTGGTGCGAAGTTTACGCAGCCGCACAAACAAGTGTTTGCTATCGTTGGCGATGGTTGTTTTATGATGACCTGTATGGAAATTCTGACCGCCGCCAAACACCAGCTCGGTGTGATGTATTTTGTCTTTAACGACGGTGAGCTTTCGCAAATCGCGCAAGCACAGGCAATGCCATACAACCGCAAACCCTGCACCACGCTCGGCAAAGCCGATTTTGAGGGTATCGCAAAGGGGGTTGGCGCTCAGTACGTCGCGATCTCGTCAGATGAGGCGCTTAATGACGGCATTGAGCAGGCGATAAAATACGCCAACAAGGGACAGCCGGTGATTGTCGACGTTGCCATTGATTACAGCAAACAAACGGCCTTTACCTCCGGTACGGCGAAATCAACCTTCAAACGTTTTCCGTTGGGTCAGAAGCTTCGTATCGGCGCGCGTGCGGTCATGCGCAAGTTGCGTTAGCGCAGCTCTTGGCCCAACTGGCTTTGGGCAATTAGGCGGAATACATAAGCCACCTTAAATAAACCGGCGAGAATGACCTGCGACAAATGCAAGAAGACCAGTAGCATTAGCGGTAAATTTTGCTCTTGAAACCAGGCCAAATAAAAAACAATGATTGAAAGCAACAAAAACACCACCATTGATGTATTTGAGGCACGCAATAATGTATGAGATTTCATAATAAACATTCCATATGTATGTTTAATAGGTTCATCTTAAATGCATTTTTAATTCAGATCAATAAAAGGCGAATAAGTTGAAGAACGTATTAATGGTCTGCCTGGGTAACATTTGCCGCTCGCCGGCGGCCGAGGGCTTTTTCCGGCACTTGATAAAGGAACACCGGTTGCCGATTGATGTGGACTCGGCCGGGACGTCTGATTATCACATCGGCGAAGCACCAGATCCGCGCATGCAACAGGTAATGCTCAGTCGGGGAATTGATATCAGTGCGCTTAGGGGGCGACAGGTAAACGCCGCCGACTTCGAGCGGTTTGATCACATTTATGCGATGGACGGGTCAAACTTCGCTCACTTAACGTCACTGGCAGAACAATGCGCACCTGAGCATGCGCATAAAGTCGAATTGTTTTTACAGACGTTACATCGCGATAATCGAAGTGAACCTGAAGAGGTGCCGGATCCGTATTTTGGCGGACAAGCGGGATTTGAGGCTTGTGTTGATCTTATTCAACGCGGAGCTGTAAAGCGAATTGAACAATTTAAGGAGTAAACTGTGCGTTATTTACACACGATGGTACGCGTTCACGACTTAGAGCAGTCGTTGCATTTTTATTGTGATCTGCTCGGTTTGAAAGAAATGTACCGTAAAGATAACGAGAAAGGCCGTTTTACTTTGGTTTTTCTGGCCGCTCCCGACGATGCAGAGCGGGCTGAGAAGACCAAGTCTCCGCTGCTCGAACTGACCTATAACTGGGATCCGGAAACCTATGATGGCGGTCGCAACTTTGGCCATTTAGCTTTTCGGGTAGAGAATATTTATGAGCTGTGTCAACGGCTGATGGACAATGGCGTGGTCATTAATCGCCCGCCGCGTGACGGTCATATGGCGTTTGTGCGCTCGCCGGATAATATCTCGATCGAGCTGCTGCAAGAAGGTGAACATCTTGCGCCACAAGAGCCTTGGGCGTCGATGGAAAATACGGGTGAATGGTAATTAACCCTTAAATCCTCTATAATTTGCGCCACTTTTTTACGATTTTTACTTTGGTCCAATCAATAGGAATGACTATGTCGACTGATAAAGCAAAGATTATTTATACCGAAACGGACGAGGCACCCCGCCTGGCAACTTACTCGCTGTTGCCCGTTATTAAAGCCTTCACCAAGGCAGCCGGCGTTGCCGTAGAGACCCGTGATATTTCTTTGGCAGGTCGTATTATTTCGCAGTTTCCCGAGTACCTGACCGAAGAACAACGTCAGTCAGACGCGTTGGCGGAATTAGGCGAAATGGCGAAAACCGCAGAAGCGAACATCATCAAGCTGCCAAACATCAGTGCGTCAATCCCGCAAATGACAGCCTGCATCAAAGAGTTACAGGCACAAGGTTATAAACTGCCAGACTTCCCGTTTGACCCGCAAACTGACGAAGAAAAAGACATTCGTGCGCGTTACGACAAAGTGAAAGGCAGCGCGGTAAATCCAGTTTTACGTGAAGGTAATTCTGATCGCCGTGCGCCAGCTGCGGTTAAAAACTATGCGAAAAAACACCCGCATCGTATGGGCGCTTGGTCAAAGGACTCGCAGTCTCACGTCGCACACATGAACGATGGTGATTTTTATAGCAGTGAACAGTCGCTGACCTCAGCTAAGGACGATACCTTTAAGATCGTGCTGGAAGCCAATGGTCAACAGCAGGTATTGAAGGATGCGGTGCCGGTATTGGCCGGCGAAGTGGTTGACGCTGCTGTCATGAGCAAAAAGCAATTACAGGCGTTTTTTGAAAAAGAAACGGCTGCGGCGAAAGAGCAGGGCGTGCTGTTGTCGTTGCACTTAAAAGCAACCATGATGAAAGTATCTGATCCGATCATGTTTGGTCATGCGGTTCGTGTTTACTTTAAAGACGTACTGGAAAAGCATGCTGACTTGATGAAAGACATCGAGTTTGATCCAAGCAACGGCATTGGCGATTTGTACAACAAACTGGACAAACTGACGCCGGAACAACGTGATGCTGTCGAAGCTGACTTAAATGCCGTGTACGCAAAACAGCCAGAACTGGCGATGGTCAACTCAGACAAAGGTATCACCAACCTGCACGTTCCAAGTGACATCATCATCGACGCATCGATGCCGGCGATGATCCGTGATTCAGGTAAGATGTGGGACACCGACGGCGGTCAGAAAGACGCTAAAGCCATGATTCCTGATCGTTGCTATGCCGGTGTTTATCAGGAAACCATCAATTTCTGTAAAGAACACGGTGCGTTTGATCCAGCGACCATGGGCACGGTACCGAACGTTGGTTTGATGGCGCAAAAAGCCGAAGAATACGGTTCGCACGATAAGACCTTTGAAATTCCTGCTGACGGTGTGGTGAAAGTCCTAAACCAGGCTGGCGACGTGGTGTTTGAACACAATGTAAGTCAGGGTGATATCTGGCGTATGTGTCAGGTGAAAGACGCACCGATTCGCGACTGGGTTAAGCTGGCGGTTAACCGTTCACGCTTAAGCGGTATGCCTGCGGTATTCTGGTTGGACAGCAATCGCGCTCACGATGCTCAGTTGATCAAGAAAGTTGAAGCTTATCTGAAAGAGCACGATACCGATGGCCTGGATATCCAGATTATGGCTCCGGTTGAAGCCACGCGTCATACACTGCAACGCGTGAAAGAGGGTAAAGACACCATTTCTGTTACCGGTAACGTACTGCGTGATTACCTGACCGATTTGTTCCCGATTTTAGAGCTGGGTACCTCGGCTAAAATGTTATCGATTGTGCCGTTAATGAACGGTGGTGGTCTGTTCGAAACGGGTGCCGGCGGTTCAGCACCGAAGCACGTGCAACAGTTTGTTGAAGAGAATCACCTGCGTTGGGATTCACTGGGTGAATTCCTGGCATTGGCGGCATCGCTGGAGCACCTAAGCCGTACGTTTGATAATCAACGTGCGCAAATTCTGGCAGACAGTCTTGATGTAGCTACGGCGAAGTTCCTGGAAGAGAACAAATCACCGTCTCGTAAGGTGGGTGAGATTGATAACCGTGGTTCGCACTTCTATCTGGCGATGTATTGGGCTGAAGCGTTGGCGAATCAAAATGATGATGCCGAGCTGAAAGAACGATTCGGTAAATTGTTTGATCAGTTAGCCGCTAACGAGCAGGCGATCATCGACGAGCTGAATGGTGTTCAGGGCGTTAAAGTCGATATCGGTGGTTACTACCAGCCAAACCCGGAAAAAGTATCGGCTGCAATGCGTCCTTGTAAGGTATTGAACGAGGCGTTGGCGAGCCTGTAACTGGGTTGCCGAAAATGACGTAACAAGAGGGGCAGTTTTACTGCCCCTTTTTTTGTAGAAATTATGTTATTGTTAACAAGAAGTCACGACAACGATAACAATTTCTCTATGTCTCAATTAGCACAGCAGTTTCAACAAGCCGTTGCTGCGCTGCAACAGATGCAATTTGCACAAGCTGAACGCATTGCTTCGCAGCTGGATCAACAGTCACCCAATCACCCTGATATTTTGCATTTACTCGCGCTAGCGACGAAACAGTCCGATCCGGGTCGGGCGCTGGATTACTTCGAGCGCAGCCTGGCAATTAACCCTAATCAACCGTCTGTGTTGTCCAATTTTGCAAACTTTTTGCAGTCGAGTCAGCAGTTGAGGGCAGCTAAGCAATATTATCTGCGCGCGCTAAAACTTAATGACGGTTTGATCGACGCTTGGTATAACCTGGCTTCCGTTCACTATCAATGCCAGGATTATTTAGCGGCCAAACATGCCGCAGCTAAGGCATTAGCGCTGAAAAGCGACTATCTGAAGGCATGGATTCTAAAAGGTCGCGCCGAACTTGAGTACAAGCTCTATCCGCAAGCGCAGCAGACGTTCACGGAGGCGCTGCGGCAGTGGCCTGATGAACCGACGTTACTTTTCAACAAGGCACTGGTGCATCGTTACGCCGAAGAGGTTGACCAGGCACGTAGCATCCAACAAGCGCTGAAAGGGAAGTTTAACGAAGCGCAGCGGTTATTTCAGCTTGGCTGTCTTGCCTATGACGAAGAACAGCTTGATGATGCCGAACAATTGATGCAGCAGGCGATTGAACAGCAGAATGACTTTGTCCCGGCGCACGAGGCGCTGAATAAGCTTTATTGGGAACATGGTCGGCAAGCTCAGTTTCTAAGCTCGTTTAAGCAGTCGTTGGCAAAACAGCCACAGTCACTTGCTTTAGTCTATTCGTATCTTTCACATCTTTACCGGGCAGAACGTACATCAGAAGCCGATAGCTTGCTAAACGATTATTTGGATCAGTTTGGTAACACCCACAGTCTTATCCATATGCGAGGATCGATGGCCTTGCGAGCGGGCGATCTGAAAGCTGCTGAGGAGCAACTAGAGCAGGCTGTGCAACAACAACCACGACACCCTCGTTATCTGATCGACCTGGCCAATGTGTATCTGCGTCAGGCGCGCTACGATGAGGCGTTGGCGTTGCTGGACCGGGCGCATGAAAATCGCCCGTTGGATCAGGAAGTGCACGCCTTCAAAGGGTTATGCTGGAAACTAAAAGGGGACACCGAAAAAGCCGGTTATTTAAATGACTATGACACTTACATCAAAGTGGGGCAGTTACCAACACCGCCGGGCTATGATTCACTGGAGCAGTTTTGGGAACGACTGGTCGCTCGCATTAAGGCTTTGCATAAAACCGAACATCAGCCGCTGGATCAATCGGTTCGCGGGGGAACGCAGACGGTCGGCGCGTTATTGTCGATGAAGGATCCGGTTATTCAGGCCTATAAAGAGAGCTTGCAACAGTTCATTGATGATTACCTCGCTAACCTTCCTGCGGATACCAAACATCCGGTGACTGCCCGGCATACCGGTCGCTATCATTTCAGTGGAAGCTGGTCGGTGAAGTTATCGAGTCAGGGCTTTCATACCAACCACGTTCATCCGCAGGGCTGGCTGTCGATGTGTACCTATCTGACGGTGCCCAACGACGTTCGTGAGGATGATCCCGAGCGCAAAGGCTGGATTAAGTTTGGCCAGACGTCACTTAACCTGGGGGATGAAGAATCGATTGATCTGGCGGTTTGTCCGCAACCGGGAATGTGTGTGATTTTTCCGAGCTTTTGCTGGCACGGAACCATCCCGTTTGAAAGCGACGATGAACGTATGACCATACCCTGCGACATTATGCCGTCGTGATGGAGCAACAATGAGCGATAACTATTTGCTAAAGCTGTACCACAAGTGCACCAAATACCCGGCGGGTAAATGGTTGTTTTCGGTTATGTTTGCGCGCAAAGCACCGTACTTCGCGTCGATTAAACCCTATATCGAGGAGTTACGGCCCAATTATTGCCGATTGACCTTTAAAAAACGCCGAGCGGTACAAAATCATATTGGTACCGTGCATGCCATTGCGGTGTGTAATGGCATGGAAATGGCAATGGGGGCGCTGGCAGAAGCATCGATTCCTGCCTCGTTACGCTGGTTGCCGAAGGGGATGAATGTCGAGTATCTGGCAAAAACCACTTCCGATGTAACGGTGGAAGCGACAGCCACCCCTGCTACCTGGCAAGTCGGGGATCAACCGATTACGGTAGAAGCACGTCGAGATGACGGCACCTTGGTGGCTAAAGGTCAGATCATTATTTATATTTCGGCTAAAAAGTAACCGCGCTAGCCGGCGGCATCAACGACGCACAAAAAAGGCCAGCATGATGCTGGCCTTTTGCGTGATGAGAGTCAACTCGTTAAGGTTTGCCGACCGGTTCATTCGCGTCAATGACGGCGCCCGGATGGTCATCTTCACCATCGTCCGGTGCCAGTTTTTCCCATTTACGGGTAAACAGCGCCAATACAAAGACCACCGCACCGACACTGACTCCGAACACAAAAATGGTCCAGTACAGTTCAGGCATTGCCTGAGGGTTTTCAGGGTCGAGGCCACCCGCCAACAAACCGGCAATGACGTTGCCCATGGCGTAGGTTAACACAAACACACCCATCAGCTGACCGGCCATCCGTTTCGGTGACAGTTTGCTGACCGCACTTAGTGCAACTGGGCTTAAGCATAATTCACCCACGGTGTGGATAAAGTAAACCGCAACCAGCCAGTAGGGCGCAACCTTGAGGCCACTGGCAGCCGCTTGTGACGCGAAAAACATCACGATAAAGCCCGTTGCCATAATGATCAGACCCAGGGCACTCTTGAAGCCGTAAGACGGGTTGATCATGCGCTTGCTTAAGTTAATCCAAAGCGCTGCGAAGAACGGCGAAAGGGTGACCAGGAAGATTGAGTTAAGCGATTGGAACCAAGTCGTCGGGATCTCAAAATCGCCAATCATGCGGTCGGTTAAATCACGGGCGAACAGGTTAAAGGAAGAGCCTGCCTGCTCAAAACCGGCCCAGAACATGGTTGAGGCAATACACACCAAAAACAAGGCTCCGAGACGCTTCATCTCGCTGCGCGTCAGTTTGCCGAACACGAAAATGCTCAGGTAATAGGCAAAGAAAATAACCGTAAAGATAATGGCAACGTTTTCAGCGACCGCGGTTGGGTCGATCACGATGGCATCAGTCAGCGCCATGAAAGTGACCACGGCAAGCATGATCAACAACGAAACGATGATGCCCCAACTGCGTTTGGCGGCGGCAGGGCTCAACGGTTTCGGTGGCTCGGCACCAACCCCTTTCAGTTTTGGTTGGGTCAATTTGTACTGGATCAGACCCAGTGCCATACCGACGGCTGCTGCACCAAAGCCCCAGTGGTAACCGGCAGTTTCCTGTAGGTAACCGGTAACAAAGTAACCGATGATTGAGCCGATGTTGATGCCCATGTAGTACAGGGTGTAACCGCCATCACGACGATCGTCATCGGAGCTGTATAGCTGGCCGACCATCGCGGTGATGTTGGGCTTAAGCAGACCGGTACCCAGTACCACCAGGATCATACCGATAAAAAAGCCGGCTTCGCTTGGAATCGCCAGTACGATGTGACCCAGCATGATGATGATGCCGCCATACCAGGTAGCTCGTTGACCACCCAACAAACGGTCAGCAATCCAGCCGCCCGGCAGCCCCATAAAGTAAACAGCACCGGTGTATAAACCGTAAATAGCGGTCGCAGAAGCAACCGTTAAGGCTAAACCACCTTCCTGCAGGCTTGCCGTCATGAATAGTACTAACAGCGCGCGCATGCCGTAATAACTCATGCGCTCCCACATCTCCGTGAAAAACAAGGTTTGCAAGCCGCCCGGCTGACCGAAGAAACTTGCATCCTTATCAACGATATTTTTAGGATCCATTCTTGTTATCCAATTTGTTATTTAAAAACAACTATTTAACTAACTAGCAATGTATTCGACTAAAGTAGGAGCCGAAAAATGACGCCTTACTTTACTAGCCAGCGCCGGATTTTGGAACCGGAAACGACGAAATCAATCGTTTTTGAGTTGTTTGTCACCGGGTATTGCTTTCCGTAAGTGCACCGGTTGCTCGTCTTTACGGCGCTTACGCACATTAATATTGAGCATTTCGACAGCCAGTGAAAACGCCATGGCAAAATACACATAGCCTTTAGGTACATGAAAGCCGAGCCCTTCGCCGACCAGCGTCATACCGATTAAGATAAGAAAGCTGAGCGCGAGCATTTTTATGGTCGGGTGGCGTTCGACAAATTGGCTAACCGACTTAGCAGCCAACAACATGATGGCTACCGAAATGACAACAGCAATCACCATCACGCTTAAATGGTCAGCGAGGCCAACGGCGGTAATGACCGAATCCAGTGAAAAGACAATATCCAGTAGCGTGATTTGTAGCAGTATTGACACAAAGGATGCGCCCACAACCGATTGTTTGTTGTCTTCCGGACCTTCCAGGGCGTGATGGATTTCGAGCGTACTCTTTGCCAACAAGAACAAACCACCCAACAACAAGATCAGATCGCGGCCGGAAATATCGTGTTCGAGCACGCTGAACAAGGGTTGTGTCAGCGTCATAATCCAGGTCAGTGAGAACAGCAACAACAGTCGCGATACCATCGCCAGGGTTAAGCCAATGGTGCGGGCGCGGTCACGCTGCGACTCCGGCAAACGGCCAACCAAAATGGAGATAAAAATAATGTTATCGATACCCAATACGATTTCCAGTGCGGTCAGGGTGGCAAGGGCAATCCACGCCTCCGGCATATAAATCCATTCAAACATAACGATCCCTAACAAGTGGTTAACCAAAGATGATGTTGCATACTATGCGACTGAACGGCGGGTTCGACAAGCGGCGTGTTGTTTGATACTGACAATTCTTCTTAATTGTCGACAATCTTGTGGAGTGCGATTGAAATCAACCGTCATTAAGGCTATTCTTTATACTTATTGTCGACAAGCAAGGTGGCAGACGTCAAACATGAATCTCGTATACGATCCACAACACCACCTGAATCAGCCGGTGACATCGGCCGATCGCGTATTACTCGCGGTGCAACAGGCTATCGTAGAAGGCGAACTGCCGGCCGGGAGTAAAATTACCGAAACCGGACTGGCCAAGCAGTTTAACGTCAGCCGCGCGCCGTTACGAGAAGCGCTTGCGCGACTGGAACGCTGCCACCTGGTAGAACGCACACCCAATGCCGGAGCCCGTGTTGTTACGCTAACGTATGACGGCTTAATTGCGCTTTATCAAATACGTGAAGAACTGGAAGGGTTAGCCTGTCGTTTGGCCGCGGAGCGGATGGCGGACGAAGAAATTGAGGCGTTGTCCAAATTACTCGAGCAACATCTGGCCAGTCAGCGAGTGCGTGAGGGTGAAAGTTATTATCAGGAAGCGGGTGATGTCGATTTTCATTATCGCGTCATCTTAGCGAGCAAGAATCAGTACCTCATCAACATGCTCTGTGATGAGTTGTATTTTTTGGTGCGTATGTACCGGGTACAACTGGGCATGAATGGGCCACGTGTGTCACGAGCCTTTGATGAGCACAAAGCGATCATTAACGCCATCGCCAACCGAGATGGCGAGCTTGCCGATTTATTGATGCGCCGACACATTAGCGCGTCACGTAAAAACATTGAACAAAAACTATCAGCACATAAGGAAGTATCATGACTCAACTACACAGTCCAGGCGCCAAATTGCGCCGCGCCATCGCCGATGAGAAGCCATTGCAGATCGTTGGTACCATCAACGCGTACACAGCGATGATGGCAGAAAAAGTCGGTCATAAGGCGCTTTATCTGTCCGGTGCCGGTGTTGCCAATGCGTCTTTCGGCTTACCGGATCTGGGGATGACTTCATTGAACGATGTGTGTGAAGACATTCGTCGTATCACCGGAGCCAGTGATTTACCGTTGTTAGTTGATGCTGACACCGGCTGGGGTGGTGCGTTTAATATTGCCCGCACGGTGAAAGAAATGACACGAGCCGGTGCTGCGGGTTTCCATATTGAAGACCAGGTCGCGCAGAAGCGTTGCGGTCACCGCCCGAACAAAGAAATCGTAACTCAAGAAGAAATGGTTGATCGCGTCAAAGCGGCGGTGGATGCCCGTATTGATGATCAGTTTTTGATCATGGCGCGTACCGACGCGTTACAACAACAAGGCCTTGAAGCAGCTATTGAACGTGCACAAGCTTGTGTCGAAGCCGGGGCTGACGCCATTTTTGCGGAAGCGGTGCATACTCTGGAACAGTATAAAGCCTTCACCGACGCTCTGGATGTGCCGGTGCTTGCTAACATTACAGAATTTGGTGCAACGCCGCTGTTTAATAAACAGGAATTGGCAGAGGTCGGTGTCGAAATCGTGTTGTATCCGCTGAGTGCTTTCCGCGCGATGAACAAAGCCGCGCTGAATGTCTACAATAGTATTTTAGAGCACGGCGATCAGAAAGCCGTGGTGGACGACATGCAGACGCGTGCCGAACTATACGACTTCTTGAACTATCATGACTTCGAGCAAAAACTCGACCAGTTATTTAAAAAATAAGTCACCCGATAAGCTAGTGTAGCTTGCGCCTATGGCGCAAGTCATAGAAAAGTTACGTAGCTTGCGCCTTTGGCGCAAGCATCAATAACAAATTAAGAAGGAATCAAATCATGGCAGATAAAAAACTCAGTGGCGCAGGTTTGCGCGGACAATCAGCAGGCGAAACCGCATTATGTACCGTCGGTAAAACCGGCTCTGGCTTAACCTACCGTGGTTACGACATCAAAGAACTGGCAGAAAAGGTCAGCTTTGAAGAAGTTGCTTATCTTCTGGCCAAAGGCGAACTGCCGACTCAGTCACAGTTAGATGAATACCGCAAGCGTTTGAAATCGCTGCGTGTGTTACCGCAAGAAGTGAAAGACGTGCTTGAGCGGATTCCGAAAACAGCCCACCCGATGGACGTCATGCGTACCGGTTGCTCGATGCTGGGTAACTTAGAAACCGAAACCAGCTTCGATCAGGCGGATGACCATATTGAACGCATGCTGGCGACGTTCCCTGGCATCGTCCTGTATTGGTACCGTTTTACCCACGACGGCGTACGTATCGACACTGACTCAGAAGAAGATTCTATTGGCGCACATTTCCTGCGTCTGTTGCACGACAAAGCACCGTCTCAGTTGCACGCCGACGTCATGAATACCTCGTTGATTCTTTATGCAGAGCATGAGTTTAATGCATCAACCTTTACCGCGCGCGTATGTGCATCAACGCTATCGGATATCCATTCTTGTGTGACCGGTGCCATCGGTTCCTTGCGTGGACCTTTGCACGGTGGTGCAAACGAAGCCGCGATGGAACTGATCGAAAACATGAAAGATGCTGACGATGCTGAAAAAACCCTGATGGGGATGCTGGAGCGTAAAGAAAAAATCATGGGCTTCGGTCATGCCATCTACCGTGAATTCGACCCTCGCAATGACATCATAAAAGCGTGGTCGAAGAAACTGTCTGAAGAAGTTGGCGACAGCCGCCTGTACGATGTGTCTGTGCGTTGTGAAGAAGTGATGTGGCGCGAGAAGAAACTGTTCCCGAATGCGGATTTCTTCCATGCCTCAGCCTACAACTACATGGGCATTCCAACCAAACTGTTTACCCCTATCTTTGTTATGTCACGAGTGACCGGCTGGACCGCGCACGTAAAAGAACAGCGCGCCAACAACCGTATCATCCGTCCATCAGCGGACTACACGGGTCCAGAAGCCCGTCCGGTGCCGGCCATCGGCGATCGCTAATTTGCTGTTAACAAACAGGTAGAGTTGTATGAATTCTGAATACCGTAAAACGCTAAACGGTACCACGCTCGAGTATTTCGATACTCGGGCAGCCGTTGAAGCGATTGAACCCGGCGCCTACGATAAATTGCCTTATACGTCGCGGGTGTTAGCAGAAAATCTGGTGCGTCGTTGTCCACCGGAAATTTTGACACAATCCCTCGAGCAGTTAATTTATCGTAAACGCGAACATGATTTTCCATGGTTTCCGGCACGCGTTGTTTGTCATGACATTTTGGGTCAGACGGCGTTGGTGGATTTGGCCGGTCTGCGTGATGCCATCGCTGAGAAGGGCGGTGATCCGGCCAAAGTGAACCCGGTAGTACCGACGCAGTTGATCGTCGACCACTCGCTCGCGGTTGAACACGCCGGTTTTGAAAAAGACGCCTTTGAAAAGAACCGTGCGATCGAAGACCGCCGTAACGACGACCGTTTTCATTTTATTAACTGGACTAAAACCGCGTTTAAAAACGTGGATGTTATTCCGCCCGGTAACGGCATCATGCACCAGATCAACCTGGAGAAGATGTCGCCGGTGGTGCAAGTTCGCGATAACGTCGCGTTTGTCGACACCTGTGTTGGTACAGACAGTCACACCCCGATGGTGGACGCGCTGGGCGTGATTTCGGTCGGTGTTGGCGGCTTAGAAGCTGAAAGCGTGATGCTTGGCCGCGCATCCTACATGCGCCTGCCGGACATCGTCGGTGTCGAATTAACCGGCAAGTTACGTCCGGGCATCACCGGTACCGACTTGGTATTGGCATTAACGGAGTTCTTGCGCCGCGAGCGCGTGGTGGGTGCCTACCTGGAATTCTTTGGAGAGGGTGCTGACGCACTGACGGTTGGTGATCGTGCAACCATCTCCAATATGACTCCGGAGTACGGTGCAACGGCGGCGATGTTCTATATCGACGAGCAGACCATTGATTACCTGAAACTGACGGGTCGTGATGATGACCAGGTTGCGCTGGTTGAGAAATTTGCGAAAGAAACGGGTCTGTGGAGTGACAGCCTGAAGCATGTTGAGTACGAACGTGTGCTGCGTTTTGACCTGTCGAAGGTTGAACGTAATCTGGCCGGACCGTCGAACCCGCACGCGTTGTTGCCGGCGGCTGAATTAAGTGCTCGTGGCGTAGCCAAGCACATTGAGCAGCCCGAAGACGGCAAAATGCCTGATGGTGCCGTTATCATTGCGGCGATCACAAGCTGTACCAATACCAGTAACCCCCGTAACATGATTGCGGCTGGCCTTATTGCCCGCAACGCCAATAAGCTGGGACTAACCCGTAAACCGTGGGTAAAATCCTCGTTAGCACCGGGTTCGAAAACCGTAAAAATGTACCTGGAAGAAGCGGAGCTGCTACCAGAGCTGGAGAGTCTGGGCTTTGGCGTGGTCGCGTTTGCCTGTACCACGTGTAATGGTATGAGTGGGGCGTTGGATCCGAACATCCAACAGGAAATCATCGACCGTGACTTGTTCTCGACGGCGGTGCTGTCGGGTAACCGGAACTTTGACGGCCGTATTCACCCGTATGCCAAACAGGCTTTCCTGGCTTCACCACCCTTGGTGGTCGCCTACGCCATTGCCGGAACCATTCGCTTTGATATCGAAAAAGACGTTCTGGGCTATGATCCCGATGGCAATCCGGTGACGCTGAAAGATATTTGGCCAAGCGATGAAGAAATTGACCAAATCGTCAAACAAAGCGTTAAGCCGGAGCAGTTCCGCAAAGTTTATGACCCGATGTTTAACCTGAGCGTGGACTACGGTGATAAGACCAACCCACTGTACGACTGGCGTCCAATGAGCACCTATATTCGCCGGCCGCCATACTGGGAAGGTGAATTTGTCAGTGAGAACACGCTGAAAGGACTGAGACCGTTAGCGGTACTGGGTGATAATATCACCACCGATCACTTGTCGCCGTCGAATGCCATCATGGCCGACAGCGCCGCCGGAGAGTACCTGGCGAAAATGGGTGTGCCGGAAGAAGACTTTAACTCCTACGCCACCCACCGTGGCGATCACTTGACCGCACAGCGCGCAACCTTCGCGAATCCGAAGCTGTTTAACGAAATGGTTCGCGATGAGAACGGCGAGGTGATACAGGGCTCGCTGGCGCGGATCGAGCCGGAAGGCCAAGTTGTGCGTATGTGGGAAGCCATTGAGCACTATATGGAGAAGAAGCAACCGCTGATCATTGTTGCCGGTGCCGATTATGGCCAGGGTTCCTCACGGGACTGGGCGGCGAAAGGTGTACGCCTGGCCGGCGTCGAGGTGATTGTGGCGGAAGGCTTCGAACGGATCCATCGTACCAACCTGATTGGTATGGGCGTTCTACCGTTGCAGTTCGAAGCGGGTACCACGCGTAAAACGCTGAACATCGACGGAACCGAAACCTTTGATGTGAAAGGCACGCCTGCCGCCGGTGCCGAATTGACCTTGGTTATTCATCGTGCCAATGGCGAGCAGTTGGAGGTGCCGGTTCAATGCCGTCTGGACACCAAAGAAGAGGTTTCTATCTACGAAGCCGGTGGTGTTCTGCAGCGCTTTGCCCAGGACTTTTTAGAAGCCGAGGCTGTTTAAGGAGTCGTCGTATGGCACATAAACCGCAAATTAAGATTCCCGCCACCTATATGCGTGGCGGTACTTCCAAGGGCGTATTCTTTCGGCTGCAGGATCTTCCCGAAGCAGCGCAGCAACCGGGTGCGGCCCGTGATGCGGTGTTGTTGCGGGTGATCGGCAGTCCGGATCCTTACGCTAAGCACACCGATGGCATGGGCGGAGCCACCTCAAGCACCAGTAAAACGGTGATTGTTTCAAAAAGCACTCAACCCGGACACGATGTGGACTATCTGTTTGGTCAGGTATCCATTGATAAACCCTTTGTTGACTGGAGTGGTAACTGCGGCAATCTGTCGTCAGCAGTGGGGCCTTTCGCCATTGCAAACGGTTTGATTGATGCGGATAAAATCCCTCAAAACGGTATCTGTGAGGTTCGTATCTGGCAGGCCAATATCGGTAAAACCATCGTCAATAAGGTTCCGATCAGCAACGGTGAAGTTCAGGAAACCGGCGATTTCGAACTGGACGGCGTTACCTTTCCGGCAGCCGAGATTGCGGTTGAATTTATGGTTCCGTCAGCAGACGGCGAGTCGATGTTTCCGACCGGCAATTTGATCGACGAGTTGGACGTTCCGGGTGTCGGTAAGCTCAAAGCGACCCTGATTAATGCCGGTATTCCGACCATCTTCCTGAATGCCGAGGATATTGGTTACAGCGGTACTGAGTTGCAGGAAGCCATTAATGGTGATGAGGCTGCGCTGGAGCGTTTTGAAACCATTCGCGCTTATGGCGCGGTTAAAATGGGGCTGATTAACGACGTCAGTGAGGCAGCGGCGCGGCAGCACACACCGAAAGTGGCCTTTGTCGCACCACCGAAAGGCTATGCCGCATCCAGTGGCAAGGTCGTCGAAGCGAACGAAATTGACTTACTGGTGCGTGCCATGTCGATGGGCAAATTGCATCATGCGATGATGGGCACCGCTGCTGTAGCCATTGGCACAGCCGCAGCAATTCCCGGAACCACGGTTAATCTGGCCGCCGGTGGTGGCGATCGTACCCTGGTTAATTTTGGTCATCCGTCGGGCACGCTGCAGGTTGGCGCGGAATGTAAACAGGTAAACGGGCAGTGGACAGCCGTTAAAGCCATCATGAGCCGCAGCGCGCGGGTATTGATGGAAGGCCATGTGCGCATACCCGGTGACGTACTCTAGGTCGCGCTCTGGCGCGACCATTCGGAGTATTGATGAAAAAATAATGCAACAAAGCACCCAGATAAAACTACTGAAAACAGCAATGATTACCGGTATCACTCTGATTTTACTGGGTCATGTTGTTCTTATTGTCACGTTTGGCAATGACAACATTGATTTTCGTGGTTACATTCTGGGTGCTGCTATGAATGCGGTCGGGATTATTCTCTCGCTACCGACAAAAATTTATCTCACACTGCTGCTGATGGAACGCGAGGAGCGTGATAATAAAAATACGCATTGGCAGGATAGAATAAAGTAACCCACCATAATGTTCAGTCAGCGTAACCCCATGGCGTAGGTGGTGTGTCGACCGGTGAGGTCAAATCAAAATCGACCCGGAATTCCCGCCCTTCACGGATCAGCCGATAGGTGAAGGTATCTTCTGCAATGTACATTTGCCAAATATTACGGTTGGATTCCGGTGCGCCCAGTTCAATAAACAGCTCTTTTGAATAGGCATCAGCCGGGAACGATTGAGCGCTTGCGTAGCCGCGGTCAACCGTATGACCCCCGTACATGGTCAGCGGATCGTAATTACCGTCGGGCCGACGGTGGTCGTGCTTTAGACTGATGCCGGAACCGGTTTGCGTGAGGATCCAGGTGCGCGAATGATCATCACCAACGTGAAACGGAATTTCAATGCGTTGGTCACCACATTTGCGCACGTGCATAATGAGCGGGCCTTCAAAGCCGTCACTGGCCGGCGTATCGACCGTCACTTCGCCGGCAAATGCTTTACCACAATGTTGATTAATCGCCGCAAAAAAATCGGCCTGAGCCTGAGTCGTCACTCGCGGAGCCGGTTTTACCACCTGTTGAGCTGCGACCGGCAGACTCGCGCAAGTAATCAAAGCAGACGCCATCAATATCAATTTGTTCATGTTTAACCCAATAGCTGATCGTAGATTGAATCATGTTACCGGTTTAACGCTGACATGAACACGTGCACCTGACCAGTTTTTTTACGGATTATTTGCTTAAGCGTCGGCCGTTTTAAACTCCATCGCCAAATCCTGCAGGGTGCGGGCTGCTTTGGCCTGATCCTGGGTGACTGCCTGGATTTCCTGAGAGCCGGTTAAGGTCAGTAACGACACCTCATTGACCGATTCCATGTTATTGGCAATGTCTTTAGTGACCGCAACTTGCTCTTCCGAGGCTGTTGCGATCTGCGTGGACATCTCGGAAATACTGGTGATGTCGGCAGCAATAATCTGGAACGCATTATCCAGTTCGCGCGCCTGCTCCTCGGTTGCCTGTGCAATTGACTGGCTTTGGTTAACGCTGTCATAAGCGTTGTCCGACAGTGAACGGAAGCTTGCTAACATCTCAGCAATCTCGTTGGTTGAGTTACGGGTCTGGCTGGCTAACTGTCGTACTTCGTCCGCAACGACCGCAAAACCACGACCATGTTCACCGGCTCGGGCCGCTTCAATGGCCGCATTGAGGGCCAGTAGATTGGTTTGTTCAGCCACATTGTTAATCACATCGATGACGCGGTTGATATCAACGCTACGGGTTTGTAATTGCGTAATGACCTCTCCGACATGGCCGATGGCCTGTGCCAGCGCGCGTACTGATGTGATGCTTTCGCGCACTGCGGCAGCGCCTTTTTCTTTACTCTGCAGTGAATTGTCCGCCGCATCAGCAACGCGTTGGATGTGTTCACTGATCTCTTCTGCTGTCGTACTCATTTCTTCGGTCGCGGTCGCAACCTGTTCAATCTGCTTTTGCTGTTTGCCAATTTGTTCGGCATTTTGTTCCGCTGTCGAACTGGTTTCCTCGGTCGCGGTGGCAAGCTGAACACTCATTTGGTCAATTTTCTGCAGCGAATCGCTGAATTTAGCCAGCAACTCGTTAAATGCTTTACCGATCCGGCCGAGCTCGTCTGCGCTTTTACTTTCCACGCGACGACGCAAATCCTTGTGAGTCATGACGAAATCGATACCGCGCAGTAGTTCCGACACCTGGCTGTAGATACCACGCAGAATTAATACCGTTAGCGCAATAATCACCAGGATGACGGTGATAGTCAGCAGCGACATAATCACCAATGACTGCAGCGTCTGTTCGCCGGTTTGCTTGACCTGAGCGCTGACACTGGCGAGAACCTGCTGATTTTTGCTGTGTATTAACGAAATATAACGGGTGCTGGCGTCAAACCACTGGCGGCTGTCGACACGCTCAAAAACCTGACGATCGGTGAGCTGCGCGCGGAGCTGATTCACGGCGTTAAGTTCTGCCGACGTTCTCAGTGCATCAATCGTCTGCTGTAACTCGGCGTTCGCGATGTAATAGGCATTATCGATGAGCGCCTGTTGTTGACCGGCATAGTGTTGCAAATCGGTCAGGTGGTCAATGGTAAATTGTTTTGCCGCCAGGTACGCAGCAATACTGGCGCGCTCCCGGCCGGCTGATTCGGCAGCGTTGGCAATTAACGAATAAATACTCAGTTGGCGGACGACCTGAGCGTCCGTTGACGCGCTGACAACGTCATCAATCAGACCCATGACGGAACTGATCAGCTGAGTGTAGTTACGCAGCATGGCAGAGCGTTGCATGGAACCACTGTCGATTTGACGGCGCCAGTCATCAAGGGCGATGGTTTGTAACTTATCGATACGCGCCTGGGTTTGTGGGGTTAAGTCCAGCGTCTGCGCTATTTGTCGTGCACTGGCGATAAACTGCTGGATGGCGTCGCGAGTCTGCTGGCGTTGCTGTCGCAACTGTTGGACGTTATCACTGGCAAAGCCGGACGCCATGGTCAATGCGCTTAAGCCGCGCTCGCGTTGTAATGCGGTAATCACCGGTGCGCTGGCCACCGTAAGATCGGCAAAGCGCTCGACGGTTTGTGCTTCCTGGTAACGGTTGTAAGTGGTTAGTACATTGCTTGCGGCCAGAATGATCATAAGCAACAGGGTGGGCAATACCAACAGTAGCAGTTTATTGCGCATGGAAAGATTTCGTAACCAGTTCATAGTCCCTCTTGCTCTGGCGTTACTAAATGACCCCATAGGATACAACAGGGTATCTCAATGCGTCACTTAGGTTTCGTGGGTAACCCCAGGGAGGTATAGACTAGGGTAACCAAATCTGGCCGAGTGGGGTGTCGGCGTCGTAATGGTGGGCAATTTGTGCCTGCAATAATTCGCCACAGGCTAAGGCATCAGTCAGGGCGTCGTGTGGCGCGTAAAATGGCAGGTTATAACGGTCACGGCTGTCGGCCAGTCGAATAGAGGCGGGCTTTTTACCAGTGATCTTATCCCACAGGCTGCGCCGGGTCCGGTGAAACCGTGCTTCGATCGCCATGGTGTCGATGACGGGGAAATGAATCGTCTCCTTAAGGCGCTCGACAAAAGCATCCTGTAAAAATGGCCGTTCGATGCCCGCGTAATGCACCACCCAGACTTTACCGGCTACGGCTTCCAGCAACGGTTCAATAATGTTTGAGAGATCCGGTGCTTCGGCAATGGCGCTGTGGGTAATACCGTGGATGGTAATGGACTCTTCGGTAAGGCTACGACGCGGTTTAACAATCCATTGTTGGGCCTCATTGAGGTGTATACGTTGTTGCGTCATTGGGATAACGGCAATACTGATGATGCCGTGCTGTCTGGGATCAAGACCGGTGGTTTCGAAATCCACCGCAACCATTGGCACCTCTTTGATCGGTGTTTCAGCGGCTGCGATACCCTGTTGATAAAACCGTTTTAAGGCCGGATGTTTGGCGCGCTGAGCCAGATCAGCGAAGCGTTTAGGCCAATTAAACGGCTGGCGGTCATGCTGTTTGTCCTTTTGTGGGGCTAAATACAGCATATTAGTTTCCCGAATAGCGATAACGCAGGTATTTTTGCGCATTACTGAGAATTTGGAAGGCGTCCTTGAGGTTTTTCCGCTCAAAATCGGACAGGTCTTCCGGTGCGACGTTATTGTCGGGAATCTCACCGGCTTCAAGTGCCAGCGCCTGATGGCGAATGCGTACCATAGAAATTAACTCCAGCGCATCGCGCAAATCCGGGCCACGGCCTTTGGGTAAAATATTGGCTTTCACAATGTCTTCGAGACGAGCGAACGAGTTGCGCTGGGCTGAGCCAATCGCCAGTGCATGCACCCGAATCAAATCCGCGACCGGGCCGGTTCCACGACGTTTGGTGTTGATGCTGTCGCGGTGTTTACCGTCCTTTTCCATGACAAAATCTTTGAAAAAGCCGAGGGGTGGGGTACGGTTCAATGCGTTTCTCGCCATTGAGCCGAGGAAACGTTTGTTGCGCGGTGCTTTCTCTCGAATTAAACGGTTTAATGCATCAGCGAACTGGGTTTCACCATGGACGCCGTCTAAGTCAAAGAAAATTGAAGAATGCAATAACTTCTTCGGCGACGGATTCTCAATCCAATCCGTGAAATAACGCTTCCAATGAGAGAGCGGCTGCCGCCATTCACGGTTGGTCGCCATGATATCACCGGTACAATAAGTGTAGCCGCAGGCATTGAGGCCGTCGGAGACGAACTGTGCGATATTCAGGAAATACTCGTCATGCTCGATGGGATCGAACCGGTCGTCCAGAATCATGGCGTTGTCCTGATCGGTCACCACCGTTTGTTCATCGCGGGCCATTGAACCTAACGCGAGAAAACAGTAGGGCACCGGCGGAGGGCCGTATTCCTGCTCCGCCAGTTCCAGCAGGCGTTGTTTAAAACTACGGCCAATGGTTGCCATGGCAGAGCCGATCATGCGCGAATTGGCATCTTCCTCGACCATCCGCACAAAACTTCTGTGCACGTCCGGAACCAGTTGCGACAGCTCTTCAATACTGTTTTGTTTGAAGATACTGGATACCACAAATAGACTGCTTTGCGATTCATGCCGGGCAACGTCGGACAAGGCGATAACCCCAGCGACCTTGCTGCGGTTAAGCACCGGTAAATGGTGTAAGTTAGTGCGCAGCATGGTCAACAGGGCTTCAAATACCCGTTGGTCGTGCTGTACGAAAACCAAATCGCTGGACATAATGTCAGCGACTGGCGCGGCAGGATCCTTGTCACTGGCAAGCACGCGTTTGCGCAGATCTTTGTCGGTAATGATACCTACCGGCTTATCGCGCTGAGTCTCATCGTAGATGAGCAGTGATGACACTTTTTCGTCGGTCATTTTGACAGCGGCTTCGCGAATAGAGGCACTTTTATCGATCGCTACCGGTTCACGACCAATGAGCTTTTCGACACGGGCAGACAGCAAACTGTTGCGGCTTTCACGCTCTTTTACGGCATGGCTGACACGACGGTGCTCTTCCACCTCGACGGCATCGGCAAAGGCATCGTATTGGTCGTATAGGCGATTAAACAGCTCGCCGGGAATGTAGTAGATTAACGTGTCTTCAATGGTTTTCACCGGATAGCGGACACGCCCTTTACGCAGTAGCCCGGCTTCACCAAAAAAACCGCCCTCGGTGAGTCGGTTAAATAACTCGCCATTGCGTTGATAGGTTTCGATGGAACCGCTGCGAATCACATGCAAAGAGTCAATCAGCTGATTGAACTCCAGTATCTGTGTTCCTGCTTTGAAGTAGCCGACGCTGGTGTGCTGAGCGACAATGCTGAGTTCTTCTTCGGGCAGTTCATTAAAGGGTGGAAATCGGCGTAGAAAATTGAGGATTTCGACGTGCTCAGCTTCCATATAAGCACCTTAAGTAGGTGCGACACCCAACGCTGGGTGTCGCTTTTTCGATTATTTGCTGGTTTTACCAACTCGCGGTTCAGAACGCAAGCCCTGAACAACCGCAAAACAGGAGGCCAATAGCACAATAGTGAATGGCAAGCCCGCTGACACGGCCATGGCTTGTAAGGCAACCAGTCCGCCACCGAGGATGAGGGCAATGGCTACCAGACCTTCAAAAGTACACCAGAACACGCGTTGTGGTACCGGTGCTTCAACTTTACCACCGGCACTGATGGTATCAATCACCAGTGAACCAGAATCCGACGAGGTGATAAAGAACACCATGACCAGAATAATGATACCGATGAACGACGTAATACCGGTCCACGGTAATCCCTCGAGCATGACGAACAATTGCAATGCCAGTTCTGCATCAGCAATTTCTTTCGCGCCGGCCAGGAATTGATCCATGGCTGCGGTACCGAACACGGTCATCCAGAAGACACAGGCAACCGATGGAATGATCAACACCGATATCAGGAACTCACGCACGGTACGACCACGTGAAACCCGCGCGATAAACATACCGACAAACGGTGACCATGCAATCCACCACGCCCAATAGAAGGCCGTCCAACCGGTGACAAAGTTCTTATCTTCCCGGCCGAATGGGTTTGACAGTGCCGGCAACTCGACTAAATACGCGCCCAGGTTGTTAAAGAAGCCCGTGAAAATAGCAACGGTAGGGCCGACAATGATGACGAACAACATCAGTAGCGCCGCCAATAGCATGTTGGCTTGCGACAGACGCTGAACACCGGCTTCAAGACCAGCCAATACAGACATCAGTGCAACCGCGGTAATACCAATAACCAGTAATACCTGAGTGGTTTCACCTTTTGGCAGGTCAAACAGGAAGTTAAGACCGGCGGCGGCTTGCGATGCCCCCAAACCAAGCGATGTCGCGAGGCCAAACAGCGTTGCTAAGATGGCAATGATGTCAACGATGTGACCAGGCCAGCCCCATACACGCTCACCCAGAATCGGATAAAAAATTGAGCGGATGGTCAGCGGCAGGCCTTTGTTGAACGAGAACAATGCCAGTCCCAATGCCAAAATGGCATAAATGGCCCACGGGTGCAGTGCCCAGTGGAAAATGGTGGCCGCCATGCCCAGGCGCATTGCTTCGGCTTCATTACCGCCGGCACCGCCAAGTGGCGCCCAGTCGGTGCGCACACCGTCTTCCATACTGGTGCCACCCAATGCCGTACTAAAATGCGACATTGGTTCGGAGACACCGTAAAACATCAGGCCAATACCCATACCGGCGGCAAACAGCATCGAGAACCAGCCAAGGTATGAGAAGTCCGGCGTCGCTTCAGTACCACCCAATCGCACGCGTCCTAGCGGTGTAAATATCAATACGATAGCGAGGATGACAAAAATATTGGCGGCAATAATAAAGAACCAGTCAAGGTTACCGGTTAACCAGTTGCGCATGCCGGTAAACATCGGTTCGGCGCTGTTCTGAAACATCAGTGTCAGCAACACGAACGCGACAATCGCTAAACCAGAAATGGCGAAAACTCGGTTATGAAAGTCCAGTCCAAACGGACCGATTTTCATCACCACGTTGTCTTGTCCTACTTGGTAGTCGGTGTTGATGGGATTGACCTCACCGTCCGGAATCATGGGGTCATTTGCCTGGCGCTCGCGCTCCAGATCTTTTTCTCCGGCGAGCACTTCTTCTTCTTTTTTGGTCATTCCTTATCCCCTTTGTAATAAGTGTAAACAATACTACGCAAACTATTCTAAATAGATTACATAGGTTTACAAATTCAGTATAGAGGGGGACCGATAGATCTCAATGAATTTTTTACAAAGCGCTAGCCCATTTAACAGTCAGCGTTGCCTTTTTGAACAATTTTCCGATTGGCCTGTTCGATGCGGCGGTTGAGCTGCTCGAAGCGTTCCGCTTCCTGATCGGTAAAGTCAAATTCGAGGTAACTGTTTTTGCCCGGAGCCAGATAATCGTAGCGTTGTTCAAGTTTGGTAATGGCACTCATACAGATGCGCTGCTGGTCGGCCAGTTGTTCAATTTTGTTTGCCAGTTGCTCAAGCTTATGCAGATAATCCTCGGCCGCGCGCGGAAACTCGCACGAGCTCAAGGAGAGCACAAAAAGTACAATGATTGACCGTTGTTGAACGCGCATGTTTCGCCTTATTTAAGGATGACACTTTACCGCTATGCCTCATTGAGTTTAGGCGAAAGTGGGCGTTGTCCAATGAGTCTTACCGATTTTTTACAAATAATCACCGAACTAACGGTGATAAATGTTCGGAGTTATAGGTAATGGATAAACAGCTGATGCAGGCTTATCAAGCCACCAACTATGTTATCGACACTCAACCGCCGGTTACGGTTCGCATCGGTCAGTCGGCGCGTGCGCTACTTAAAAGCGCAACAGCTATTCGGTCGCTCAGTATCATTACCGGTTATAACCCGCGCAGTCATAGGGTTTCCGACGCGGTTAATGCCGCTGCACACCAACGCCTGCGAACGGCAATCCATGCGGTGCCCGGCGCTGACATCATGGCGACCAGTGTGGCACAGGATCCAAATCAACAATGGCCCGATGAAATAGGGTTTTTGGTTGCTAATTTATCGATGGAGGCGTTAAGTATGTTGGCCAGAGGGTTTGATCAGCATGCGGTCGTGTGGATGCCAGCGCCGGAGTTCATCGCTGAAGTCGTTGTCGTTGACTCATTCATCGCTTGAGTCGATTAAAACGACCGCTTTAATTACTTTGGTCAATTGCTTAGCAGCTGTTATAAATCTAATTACGGTTTACTGACGTAGCTAATCGTCAGCATCAACGAATTTTAGACAACGATTTAAACAACAAAGGAAGGAATCATATGAGTGCAGGTAAATGCCCAATCATGCACGGGAGCATGACCAATGAAGGCAAAAGCAATACCCATTGGTGGCCGAACGCGCTAAAACTGGAAATTCTGCGGCAGCACGACAGAAAAGCAAATCCAATGGACGAGGATTTTAATTACGCTGAAGAATTTAAAAAAATCGATCTGGAAGAATTAAAGCAAGACCTTAAAGACCTGATGACAGACAGCCAGGACTGGTGGCCGGCTGACTGGGGTCACTACGGCGGTCTAATGATTCGTATGGCCTGGCACTCGGCAGGCTCTTATCGATTGGCCGATGGCCGCGGTGGCGGCGGTACCGGCAACCAACGCTTTGCGCCGTTGAACAGTTGGCCGGACAACGTCAGCCTCGACAAAGCGCGGCGGTTACTGTGGCCGATCAAGAAAAAGTACGGCAACAAATTGTCATGGGCCGACTTGTTTATTTTAGCCGGTAACATGGCGTATGAGTCGATGGGTTTGAAAACCTTTGGATTTGCCGGTGGGCGTGAGGACATTTGGCATCCCGAAGAAGATATTTACTGGGGCAGCGAGAAAGAATGGTTGGCTGAAACCAAAAATCGCTACAGCTCGGATGAACAACGTGAATCGCTGGAAAATCCATTAGCGGCCGTGCAAATGGGGCTTATTTACGTGAACCCTGAGGGCGTTGACGGTAATCCGGATCCGATGAGAACCGCTCAGGATGTCCGTGAGACCTTTGCCCGTATGGCCATGAACGACGAAGAAACCGTTGCCTTAACGGCCGGGGGGCATACCGTCGGTAAATGTCACGGTAACGGCAAGGAAGAAAATCTGGGACCAGAACCGGAAGCTGCCGATGTCGAAGAGCAAGGTTTCGGGTGGCGCAACAGCGGCGGTAAAGGTATGGGCCGTGATACCGTGACCAGCGGCATCGAAGGCGCGTGGACCACCAACCCAACCCAATGGGATAACGGCTACTTCTACTTGCTGTTTAATTACGAGTGGGAGTTGAAGAAAAGCCCAGCGGGAGCCTGGCAATGGGAACCCATCGACATTAAGGAAGAAGATAAGCCCGTTGATGTCGAAGATCCGTCTATTCGGCATAACCCGATCATGACCGATGCCGACATGGCAATGAAGGTGGATCCGGCGTATCGCAAAATAGCCGAGAAGTTTTATAACGATCCGGATTACTTTGCTGATGTGTTTGCGCGTGCCTGGTTCAAGTTAACGCACCGCGATTTGGGACCCAAAGATCGTTATTTGGGGCCGGATGTGCCGGCGGAAGATTTAATCTGGCAGGACCCGATTCCAAAAGTCGATTATCAGTTGAGCGACACCGAGGTTGATGGTATTAAACAGCAGTTGCTTGACAGTGGCCTCAGCTCATATGAATTGATCTCTACGGCCTGGGACAGCGCGCGTACCTTCCGCGGTTCAGATTATCGTGGCGGCGCTAACGGTGCACGTATTCGTTTGGCACCACAGAAAGACTGGCACGGTAATGAGCCGGAGAAACTGCAACGAGTATTGCAGGTACTGGAAGAGGTTCGCCAGTCGCTCGATAAAGACGTCAGCATTGCTGATTTGATCGTGCTCGGTGGCACGGCGGCGGTGGAAAAAGCCGCTAAAGATGCCGGTTACGATATTAGAGTACCGTTCACGCCGGGACGCGGTGATGCAACCGATGAGATGACCGATGCCGAGAGTTTTGCACCGCTGGAGCCATTGCATGACGGTTATCGTAACTACCTGCAGAAGGACTATCAGGTGCCGGCTGAAGAGCTGCTGCTCGATCGCACTCAGTTGATGGGCTTGACGGCGCCGGAGATGACCGTGCTGATTGGTGGTATGCGCGCGTTGGGCGCGAATTACGGTGAATCCAAACAGGGCGTGTTTACCGATCGTGTTGGTGTGTTAACCAATGATTTCTTTGTTAACTTAACCGACATGAATAACGTTTGGAAAAAAGCGGGTGATCATTATGAAGTACGCGACCGTAAGACCGGCAAGGTTAAGTGGACGGCGTCACGGGTGGATCTGGTGTTCGGTTCCAACTCAATTCTGCGCTCGTATTCGGAACTGTACGCGCAGGACGACAACCAGGAGAAGTTTGTAAAAGACTTCGTCAAAGCCTGGGTGAAAGTAATGGATGCCGATCGCTTTGATGTTTAAGGCACTTTAAACAGCCACCAACGGTTAGGCCTCGTCTGGAGCGGGGCCTACCGAACAACGCTCAATCACACGCGGTTCAAACACCGTTTGAATCGCGTCTACTTTTTGGTCATAAACGCGTTTTAGGATTAACTGCGCCGCCATTTCCCCCATACCTCCGACCGGATAATTTACAGTCGTCAGTTTTGGATGGGTATAGTGTGAAAAGTTCACGTTATCAAAACCCATAATCGACAAATCCGCCGGTAACTCACGGCCAAGCTCGCGTGCCGCTGTCAGCGCACCGGCCGCCATTTCGTCGTTGGCACAAACCAATGCGGTAATTGACGGATCATTCTCTAACAGGATACGGGCGCCGGTTTCACCGCTTTTCTCATGGTAGTCGCCCTCATAAAACCGTTGTTCGGAGGGTTCTAAGCCGAACTCTGTCAAGGCTCGAATATGCCCCTTGTAACGCTGGTCGGCGTCGTGCTTCCACATAGGCCCCGAAATATAACCAATGTGCCGGTGACCGTGCTCGAGGATATGCCGTGTTGCGAGATAACCGCCGTGTTGGTTATTTAAGGTAATACAGCGATCGTAAAGCGGAGCTACAAAGCGGTTAATCAAGACAAAACGCACCTTCTTTTGCATTAATTCAACCAAGTAGTCGTCGCTGACTGCCTCAACATGCAGAATAAGGGCATCACAGTTACGGCTTTGTAAAAACGCGATACTGTCCTTTTCGAGTTTTTCGTCACTGTGGCCGGCGGCAATAATGACGTGTTTGCCCGCCTGTCGAAAACGGTTCTCGATATCGCTGAGCAGGGTACCGAAAAACGGACCATTGAGTTCAGGTACGACAATACCAATACTGTTTGAGCGATTTGAGGCCAGTGACTGTGCCACTGAATTTGGCTGATAGCCTAGCTTCTCGACCGCCGCTAATACTTTGAGTCGTGTTTCCTCGCGTACTGGCGTGTTTTTGTTCAGCACACGCGATACTGTGGCGAGTGATACGCCGGCAAGTTTGGATACTTCGTAAATGGTCGCCATGTTCAGTTTTGCTCCCCTGCATTGAGATCCAGAACTCGGTTAATTTCCTGAACCTTGGGTTGGGTAAGAGTGTACCCGCGCATCACATAAGCGACAAGCAGCGAGGCTAAGGCCGGCAATAAGGCAAAGGCGATCAGAATACCCTGTTGCGTGGCAACGGGTTGTAGCTGATCGGGTACGTAGTTATAAAAGGCTAGCCACCAGCCGGCAATGGCGCCACCGAGTGCCAGACCGAGTTTGATAAAGAAAATAACCGACGAATACACCATACCGGTGGCGCGGACGCCAAATTTCCAGAAACCGTAATCAACCACGTCAGCCATTTTGGCCCACAGCATTGGTGTCCCCATTTGCAGGAAAAAGCCCCAGAAGAAGTACAGTGCGGTAGCCAGCACGAACTGCTCTGCCGGTACCCAGAAGGCGGCTGCGCAGATGATGGCGGAAACAACCTGAATGCTGATATAAGCTGTCACTTTGTCAATGTATCGGGTTATCCATTGGGCACTGGCGCAGCCTAAAATGTTGCCGACCATGCCAATACTTACAAACATCGTCACCATGTCTTCGCGTAACAGGTAGTACTTGACGTAATAAATGGCCAGCGTGTTTTTTAGTGCAATGCCGGTCAGCACCAACAGTGCTGCCAGTGATAAGCGGCGCCACTGTGGGTTGTGCCAGAGTAGTGCCAGCCCTTCCGTTAATTTCATATTGCCGGTATGGCGCGCGGTTAACCGTTCTTTGGTACCGGCAAAGCACAGAATAAAGAGCACCACGCCCAGTGCGCTGAGTACGGCAATGGTCAGCTGATAACCACTGACATTGTCGCCGGCGCCCAGCCATTCGACCAACGGCAGGGTGGTGGTTGTCACCAGTAATCCCCCCAGCATACCGAACACAAATCGATACGACTGCACCGAAACGCGTTCCAGTGGGTCAGCGGTTAAAACGCCGCCTAACGCCGAGTAAGGGATATTAATGGCGGTATAAGCCAGCATTAACAACCCATAGGTGGCGTAGGCATAGACAATTTTGCCGTTGGTGGAAAAGTCGGGTGTGGTAAACGCGAGTACACTGAAAAAAGCAAAAGGTAAGGCCATCCACAATAGGTAAGGACGAAATTGGCCATGGCGAGAACGGGTACGGTCGGTAATCAGCCCCATTAACGGATCAGTGACGGCGTCCAGTAGCCGTACCAGCAAAAACATGGTTCCAACGGCCGCCGCCGGGATACCAAAAACATCCGTGTAAAAAAAAGCCAGAAACAACATAACCGTCTGGAAGATGATGTTGCTGGCAGTGTCGCCTAATCCGTAGGCTACTTTTTCGCGGCGCGTTAACATGGTTCCGTTGCAATCATCTTATGTTTTCTCTCAAGTAAGAGTTGTTGCCAGGCTTTTGCACTGTCTTTAAGGCGTCGTTGTTGCGTTTTAAAATCAACATGCACGATGCCAAAGCGCTGGGTGTAACCCTCGGCCCATTCAAAATTGTCCATCAGGCTCCAAATGAAGTAGCCACGAATATCAACCCCTTGCTGCATACTTTGCTCGACTGCCGTCAAATGCTGCTGGAAATAGTCGATGCGCTGTGGGTCATGAATGTTGCCATCGATGACCGGATCCGGGTAAGCCGCACCGTTTTCTGTGATGTAAATCGGAGGCAGATTCGCATAGGTCTTTGTAAGCTCTGTCAGGATCTCTGTCAAGCCCTGCGGATAGACCTCCCAGCCCATGGTGGTAAGTCCATCACCGCTCGGCGGGATGTCTTTGAACCAGCCATTTTCGGTGCCTTTGAAGGTAGTGCGGGTGTAATAGTTAACGCCGAGGAAATCGATCGGCCTGGCGATCACCGCCATATCACCGTCGATAATTTCAGGTCGCTCTTCGGGCTGTAACTGTTGTAACAGGTCCGGGTAGCTGCCCTGTAACAGCGGTTGTAGATACCAAAGGTTATGGTAGGCGTGTGCCTGTTTGGCGGCACGTTTATCCTGCTCAGCAGCGGAAGCCGCATGACAGGGGCTGAAATTCAGCACAATACCGTGTTGCGCCTGTGGTGCGTGTTGACGGAGTTTGGGCAGGGCCAGGCCGTGTGCCAGCAGAATATGGTGCGCCGCCTGGCGGCCATTCTTGCGACGGTTACCGGGCTGTGGTCCCGGCGCATGAATACCGGCTTCATAGCCCAGGTAAGCACTGCAAAAAGGTTCGTTGATGGTGGCGTAACTGGCCACCGAGTTACCAAGCGCTTGTGCGACCGCCTCGGCGTATTCGGCAAAGCGATAAGCCGTTTCGCGATTAAGCCAGCCGCCTCTATCCTCTAAATACTGCGGTAAGTCCCAGTGGTATAGGGTAACGTGGGTTTTGATACCGCGGCTGGCCAGTGCTTGTACAAGCTTGCGATAGAATTGCAGCCCCTGTTGATTTATGCTTTCATCTTCGTTGATAACTCGTCCCCAGGCAATCGATAAGCGATACGCATCGACACCGAGGCTGGCAATCAGTTCGACATCCTGTTGCCAGTATTTGACGTGTTCGCAGGCGTGATCACCGTTACTGTTGTCTTTGATTGTGCCGGTCTGGCGACAAAAGGTATCCCAAATGCAGGTGGCTCGCCCGTCGCTGTCGCCTTCGATTTGAAAGGAAGACGTAGCCACCCCAAACACAAAATCGGACGTTAATAAGGGGGATCGATCATTAATCGTTATTTTTTTCATATTCACCTGCGAAATAAACGGGTTTTCATTGCGAAACGAATCAAATATGCTATACATGAAAGCGCTTACATCATAGTAGATGGTGTTTTAACCATCGTCAAAAAAATAAAATAATATTAAGAGGGAATTATGACAACGCCGCAAACCTCGGCGCTAGTAGGCGAGGGCAGCGATAACAACTATCGTTTTGCTCTGACTGCGCTCACTTCGCTATTTTTTATTTGGGGATTCATTACCTGTCTCAATGATATTCTGATTCCATACCTGCGTTTATTGTTCGACCTGAACTACACGCAGTCGATGTTGATCCAGTTCTGTTTCTTCGGAGCCTATTTCATTATTTCAATTCCGGCCGGGTTAATGGTCGGAAAAATTGGTTATAAGATGGGGATTGTCACCGGGCTGTTAATTGCCGGTGCAGGCTGCGTACTGTTTTATCCTGCTGCGATGTTGGAAATTTATGGCCTGTTTTTATTGGCGCTGTTTATTCTCGCCTCCGGCGTGACCATTCTGCAAGTTGCGGCAAACCCATACGTGACCCGACTGGGGCCGGAAAAGACCTCGTCCAGTCGCCTGACCATGACGCAGGCATTCAACTCGCTGGGCACCACCGTGGCACCGTTTTTTGGCGCCTGGTTAATTTTTGGTGGTGTTGCTGATCCGGAAGTATCCGGCGTTAGCAAGGACACGGTATCCCTGCCGTACTTCATTCTGGCAGCGACACTGGTATTGATGGCCATCGTGTTTGTAAAATTAAAATTGCCGGAGATGGGCAAAGTTGACCAAGCCGCGGCGTTACCAACAAAAGGCGGCGCCTGGGGACAAAAGCACTTGGTGCTGGGAGCCATTGGTATCTTTGTTTATGTCGGTGCCGAAGTCGGTATCGGCAGCTTCCTGGCGATCTACCTGTCGCAGTCAGATATCGGCAATATGTCCAGTTCACAAGCATCGCATTACATTTCCTGGTATTTCGGTGGCGCTATGGTGGGCCGATTTATCGGTGCTGCGGTGATGCAGAAGTTTGCCGGTAATCGGGTACTGCTGTTTAACGCCAGTTGCGCGGTTGCATTGGTTGCCATCAGCATGAACAGTTCCGGTGCACTGGCGATGTGGTCGTTGTTGTTCGTCGGTTTGTGTAACTCCATTATGTTCCCGACCATTTTCAGTCTTGCGCTACATAACTTGAAAGAAAGCACCAGTCAGGGCTCCGGCATTTTGTGTCTGGCCATTGTCGGTGGTGCCATTGTGCCGTTGTTGCAGGGTGTGCTGGCGGACATGACCAGTGTCCAATTCGCCTTCATTCTGCCATTGCTGTGTTATGTCTACATTGCGTTTTACGGTTTTCGTGGCCATCGACCGGGTGCCTTCAAACGTATGCTGGATGAAAAGGAGACGGCTTAATGAAGCTTTCGTATCTTTACACGGCCATTGCCCTGGCAACGACGGCAGTGGCCGGCTGCTCAGACGCGACCAACACCCAAAGCGCCGGCAACGACATTTGGCCGCAGCTTAAGTTACCGGTTGCTCAAGAGCCAACGGTCGAACAACGCATCGATGAGATGCTGGCTAAAATGACACTGGAACAAAAAGTGGCGCAGATGATCCAGCCAGAGATCCGTGACATCACGGTCGAGGACATGCGTAAGTATGGCTTTGGTTCCTATCTTAACGGTGGTGGAGCGTTCCCGAACAACGACAAGTACGCGACACCGCAAGATTGGATTGCACTGGCTGAATCCATGTATCAGGCGTCGGTCGATGACAGCGTTGACGGTATCGATATTCCGACCATGTGGGGCACCGATGCGGTTCACGGCCATAATAACGTAATTGGCGCAACGATTTTTCCGCACAATATCGGTTTAGGGGCTGCGAACAACCCGGATCTTATTGAAGACATTGCCGGTGTCACCGCAACCGAAGTGATGGTAACCGGTATCGATTGGGTGTTTGCGCCGACGGTTGCCGTTGCCCGTGATGTACGTTGGGGGCGCACCTACGAGAGCTACTCGGAAGATCCACAAATCGTGCACGATTATTCGGCAGCAATCGTCAAAGGGTTGCAAGGCGAGGTCGGTAAAAACTTTCTTGATGAACGCCATGTCATCAGTACCGTTAAGCACTTTATTGGCGATGGCGGCACCACCGACGGTATCGACCAGGGCAACACCGAGATTTCGGAACAGGAGTTGTTCGATTACCATGCACAAGGTTACGTCGGCGGTTTGCAGGCCGGCGCACAAACGGTCATGGCCAGCTTTAACAGTTGGAATGGCGAAAAAATTCATGGTGATGAGTACCTGTTAACGGACGTACTTAAAGAAAAAATGGGCTTTGACGGTTTCGTCGTTGGCGACTGGAACGGTCATGGCCAAATTGAGGGTTGTCGCAATGACAACTGTCCACAGGCGGCAAATGCCGGTCTGGATATGTACATGGTGCCAACCCAAGCGTGGAAGCCGCTGTACGAGAACCTGATTGCTCAGGTTAAAGACGGTACGATTAGCGAAGCTCGGGTTGACGATGCGGTGCGCCGTATCCTGCGGGTTAAAATTCGCGCTGGTTTATTTGATAAGCCAAGTCCGGCGCAACGTCCGTTGTCCGGAAAAACCGAGTTAATTGGTGCAGAAGAACATCGAGCAATCGCGCGTCAAGCCGTTCGCGAGTCGTTAGTACTGTTGAAAAATAACGAAAACTTGTTGCCGCTCAATCCCAATCAGCGCATTTTGGTGGCCGGCCCGGCAGCCGATAATATCGGTCAGCAGTCCGGTGGCTGGACCATCAGTTGGCAGGGTACTGGTAACAGCAACGATGACTTTCCGGGCGGCACTTCCATTTATCAGGGCATCGCCGATGCGGTCACTGGTATGGGCGGTTCGGTAGAGTTGGCCGTGGATGGCGAGTACCAGCAAAAGCCTGACGTCGCGGTGGTCGTTTACGGTGAAACGCCGTACGCGGAAGGTAACGGTGATATCGATAACGTTGATTATCAACGCGGTAACCCAACCGACCAAGCGCTGCTGGAACAATTGAAGGCGCAGGGGATCCCTGTGGTTTCGGTGTTCATCAGCGGTCGTCCGATGTACGTTAATCCAGAACTTAATGCGTCAGATTCGTTCGTTGCGGCTTGGTTACCGGGCTCCGAAGGGCAGGGTGTCGCGGACGTGATTATTGCCGATGAAAACGGCGAAGCCCGTTATCCGGTGCGTGGAAAATTACCGTTCTCCTGGCCAAAAACACCAGCACAAGGGCGCCTGAATGCCGACCAGCAACCCTATGATCCGCTGTTTAAGCTGGGTTATGGTTTGAGCTACGACGACAGCACTGAGGTTTCAGATACCTTGCCGACGGATTTTGGTGATGCCGTAGCGCAGGCTGATGCGGTGGTGTTTGAACGCGCTCCGCAAGATCCGTGGAGCTTGCATATTGGCCACGCTGAAGGCCGCACTGAAGTCACCAGCAGCATTCAGTCATTGAACGGTGTGACCACCGAAACCTTCGATGATCGTGTGCAGGAAGACGCAAGGTTATTCCGTTTTGACGGGCAACAGCCGGGCTTTTTCACCTTTGTCAGTCCGTTCCCGCGTGATTTACGGGCTTTTGCCAACGACCAAGGGGTGCTGTCGGTAACGCTTGACGCAAGCTTTGCCGATGACGAGGCATTAGATCTTGCCTTTAATTGTGGTGCTGATGCTTGTCAGGGACAATACAATATTCGTCAATACCTGGCTGAAGATGGTATTAACCCGCAGCAAACCGAGTGGCAGCAGCTCGATTTTTCGGTTTCCTGTCTGGCCGATGACGGTGTTGATGTGGCCAAACTTGGCGAGATCTTCCGTCTGCAAACGGCTGGACAAGCCGAAGTACGCATTCGCGACATTCGCATGACGCAGGCACAGCCACAACAGGACGTTATTTGTTTGGGGAACTAGTTTCTCCCTAAAGGCAATAAAAAAGGGCCGACATCTTTGGATGTCGGCCCTTTTTAATGGGCGCTACCCCCAGGGAAAAGGCAGCGCCTTAGTGCTTGTTGTCTTAGAAGGTGTAACGTGCACCTAATGCATAGCGAGGACCGTACTGACGAGCAAACAGGAATTGCTCTTCATAACGACCGTAGCCTTGCTCGGTTTCGTTGTTCAGGTTGATACCTTCAAAGAACACTGTCAGTTGTTCGGTTACGTCGTAGTTAACGCTCAGATCCCACTGGCCAAAGGCACGCGCGTATTGCGGTGGTGCATCAGAAGAGCCCTGCGCTTGACCGACACCCAATAAGTAGCTGTCACGCCACGCGTAAGTCGCCCGTACAGACCAACCATAGTTTTCATAGAATAACTGCAGGTTGGCCGAGTCACTGAGACCGACCAGCGGTGCCTGTTGCTCGAGGCTTTCATTGTTAAAACCAACGTCGCCATCAACTACGGTGGCGTTTGCGCCAAAACCAAAGCCAGATTCACCAAATAGGTGTTGTACGGCAACTTCAAAACCATCAACTGACTTTTCCCGAGTGTTGGTTGGTTGGCTGATGTTCCAGACCATCAGCGGATCATCGGCATTCGGCTCGATTACACCGTTTTCGTTGCCATGACCATTGGCCAGCATCTGTTCAAAGATAGCCGTTGAAGTCGCTTGTTCACCACGCGCCTCAATATCAGCAATCGCTTGTTGGTAGCGCGGACCTTCGAAAATGTCACGCAGACCTTCTATGGTGGTCTCAGTAATGGTGTCCTGAATGTAGTTATCGACTTTCTTCTTGAAGTAGCCAATGGACGCGTAACTGCCTTCGCCATAGTAATATTCAAGCGATAAGTCGAAGTTCAGTGACTCAAACGGCAATAGGTTAGGGTTACCATTGCTGCCGCTGCGAGCCCCCGGTTTAGGACTTCCGCTCAGGCTACGAGCTCCTGCCAGTTTGCCAAGCGGCGCACGGGCGATGGTTTTACCGGTAGAGAAACGGCCGACCAGGTCTTCCGTCAAGTCCATCTTTACATCGAACATCGGCAGGAATACGTCGTGCTCACCCGTCTGTGTTAACAGCCGTGGTTCACCACCCTCGTATTGCATGATCCATTCGGATGGGCTGGTCCAGTTAACTTGCTGTTCAACCAATTGGCGAACCACACTGGTGACATCGGTCTGCTCGTAACGAACGCCAAAATTCACCTGTGTAAAGAAGCCGGCAAGGTCAAACTCCCACTGGGATTGAATAAACGCCGCGTCGGTGGTTTCGTTCAAGCCGGTCAGGCCATCCAATGAGCCCGGTGGCAAACCGACAATAAAGGCATTATCACCATCGGTGATGAAGTTTGCCTGACGAGCCAGCGCTTCTGCGATGTCGTAGGTGTAGTAATAGTTTTGCGCTAAATCACTACCGCCGCCGACAAACTCATCCAAAAAGCCGTCAGTGGTGTGATATTCGAACATACCGTCCGGGAAAATGTGCGTATAGCTTGGGTTAAAGCCCGGACCACCAACCAAACCACTCCAATAGCTGGCGCCTTGCATATCTTGGTCGGTACGGCTCAAACCACCTTTAATCGATACCAGCGGAATGCTCCAGGCAGAGTTGTACCAGGTGGCTTCCACTTGGTATTGCTTGATGTTGGTTTCGCCTGGGTTACGCAAAAACTGGCTGAAGTTAGAGTCGATTTCGCCTGGTGCCAGCACATTGGTACCGTTGTTCCAAAGCACGCTTGCCTGCGGGATTTCGCCAGTACGATAATCGTAGATTTTGGTGCGCAACTGATCCGAACCAAGAATGATTTGGCCGGTTGAGTTAATGCCCTTATCGGCGCCATTGTCAATTTTGTTACTGGAGTCGTGTACGTCAACCCAAAGGTTTAAGTCGGGGGTAAGATCCCAACTCAGGTTAAGACCGATAGAGTCGGCTTCGATTTCCGTGGTGTCCCAGTTCGCGGTAAACGAGGCATCGTTACCGGCGATATCGGCATACACCGCGGTACCGTTTTCATCCAGAATGTAAGAATTGATGTTGCCACCAAACTCATTCCAGATACCCCAGCCGTAACCCACTCGACCCGAGGTACGGCGCGATCCCGTGTAATCTGCGGTCAATACCATGCTGTCAGTCGGCGCGAATTGCAGCGTCAACTGGCCATTAGTACGTTCGTTCTGAACATCGGTAAAACCATAGTTCATGTCTTTCGGGAAGAAGTGGTTGCCAATGCGCTCGCCGTCTTCACCGATAGGGCGGGGGTCGGTAAACTCACCCTCTTCAAGATCGGGCAAGCCGACGTTCGCCTGCCAGCCCTGGATGTTGGCATACTGTTGTTGGAAGTCACGACGGTGCTGAGACAATGACAGAGCCACGCCAAACATATCATCAGCAAAGGTGTCACTGTAAATCGCCGCCAACTCAGGGGTTACTGAGTCGCCGGTGTCAACGGAACTGTCGTGCAGGGCTTTGCCCATGACCACAAACTGACCTTCTGACTGCTGGAAAGGCCGAGTCGTTACGATATTCACGGTCGCTCCCAGGCCACCGGTTGGCATCGCTGCGCGCGCAGTTTTATAAACTTCCAGCGCGGTGACGTTTTCGGAGGACAATGCCTCCATGTTGTACGAGCGCGAGTAACCGGTGGATGGCATTTGTCGGCCGTTCAGGGTTACCAGGTTAAACTCGGGGCCAAAACCACGCACGGTGATTTGGCTGCCTTCACCGTCGTTACGGCTGATCGATACACCGGTAATACGCTGCAGCGATTCCGCTAGGTTGGTATCCGGGAATTTACCCATTTCTTCAGCGGAAATGCCGTCAACAACGCCAGAGGACTGGCGTTTAAAGGCCGTAGAACGCGACAAACTGCCGCGTATACCCTGAACGTTGATGACTTCCATCGCATTTTGTTCACGTTCCTGCAGTTGTTGCTCTGTTTGTGCGGTTTCTGCAGATTCTGCCGCCTGCTCTTGTGCAAACGTAGGAAAGATCAGACCGGCACTCAGTACGACTGAGACGGCTGCCGCGACTGGGCTTTTGCTAAACATAAGTGGTTTTTTCATTATCTTGTCCATTTCTGTTTGTCGTACCGATTAAAAGTTTTCGATGCTCAGGTTATCAACTTGATACACAGCGCCTGATGATTGACCCCAGGTTGGGAAAATCATGATCACGCTGATGTCGCTGATATCCAGACCGGCATCGAATAACGACTGCAGGGTAAAGTTGTAGGTTGCCCATTCACCAGCAACGGGCTCTTCGCCATAGTTACCGGATGATAACGGCACCTCCACCGCTGTCGCTGCACCAGACGATTCGACTTTTACTAACCACTGCGCGTCAGCACCGCTGGGTTGATCGACGACACGCATATCAAAACTGATGGCGCCGTTGGCGAGCAATGCCGATGCATCAAAGGTGGCGCCGTCATTGGCGAGGAAGCCTAACACAGTTTCCGGAGAGCCGAGAATTTCGAACTGGGCAACGTTGTTGTAGGGCGCTTCGGCTTCAACAACTTGTGGCGTTGAACCGGCACAGCAGTCCCACAGTGTCCAGTCTGCGTTCACTTCTTCGTCAAAGATGGTGATTTCATCAGAACCTGCGCTCGGATCGTAAATGCGCGCTTCATCAACACGGAATACCGCGCCTTCGCCGGTACCCCAGGCAGGGAACATCATGATTACGTCGATGGCTGACACATCCAGTCCTTCGTCCGCCAGTTGTTGCAGCGGGAAGGTGTAAGTTTGCCATTCGCCGGTGGTGGGTGCCTGACCGCCATTACCGCTGGCCAGCTCAACTTCGGCGAAGGTTTCAGCGCCGTTCGACTCAACCTTAAACATCCATACTGAGTTTGGATCATTCGGGCTGGAAACCACTTTCATATCAAATTGGATAACACCCTCGACGAGCAGCGCCGATGCATCAAACTGAATGCCTGAACCATCCGCTGGCTTAAAGCCGACTACCGTTGGAGTGGCACCAATCTCAAATTCGCCAACAACACCGCGTTCTTCATCCACGACCTCTTGTGGCGTGGTTCCACCACAGCAGTCCCACAGTGGCCAGTCCGGATTTTGCTGGTCGTCGAACAGCACCAGTTCCGGTGATTCAGCTTCCGGTGAAGTGATTTCAACGTTGGTCATCAGGTACTCAGCACCTGCGCCCAACCCCCAGGACGGGAATACCATGAACGCATCAATGGCCGATGGCTCGAGGCCGGCATCAACCAGTTGTTGCAGTGGGAAGGTATAGGTCTGCCATTCACCAACGACCGGAGCAACGCCCTCGGCGCTCTCGGTAATCGGCAATTCAGCAAAGGTTGCGGCGCGGTCACTTTCAACCTTGAACAACCAGCTTGCGGAACCGTCGCTGGGCGCAGAAGTTACCTTCATGTCAAAGCTGATGCTACCTGACTCGATCATGCCGCTAGCGTCAAAGGGTTGCGGCTGTCCGTTTTCGTCCGTGATGAACTCTTCACGGGAAATAAAACCGTTTACCGTCGGCGTGTCGTTAACCACAAACTGATAGACCTGACCCTTATCGGCATCGTCAATCAGCGCTGGGGTAGAACCACCACAGCAATCCCACGCCGGCCAATTTGGATTCGGTGTGCCATCAAAAATGGTCAGGTTTTCTACGGTAGTGGAGGGTGGAGAAGGGATAGGAGCTTTACCGGTAACGAGGGTTTCTTCGTCGTCATAGCCAGCACGGAGGGTTTCACAGCCTTTGCCGGTATCCGGGTTTTGATTACACTGGTAGACATTAATGTAATCAATTTCTAACGTCTGGCCTTCAGCGAAAGCGCTTTCATTAATACCCAGGTTATTGGTATTTTCCGGCCAGTCGCCGCCGACCGCTAAGTTCATGATCACATAAAAACGCTGATCATAGGGAGCAGGGCCATAGTCCACTTTTAATTCACCGGTGGACTGATCGTAATACTCCGTAAACCAGCCTTGGTGGTTCAGACCAATGGCTTCACCCTTGCTGTTATAACGAACCTGAGAGTCGCGTTGTGTTTGATACAAATAGCCATCGACATACCAACGAATTTCGCCTTCTTGCCACTCGATCGCATAGGTATGGAAATCGTCGGCTGGGTTTACGCCGTCAGGCAGTTGATAAGCTTTGCCAGAAGAGGCGTTGTTAGGCCAGTCCCGACCATAGTGCAGGGTACCGTGTACGTTGTTTTCAACGTTGCCTTCTTCGTCAACGGTTTTTAGGTTAACCGCTTCGACAATATCGATTTCACCGGATTTCGGCCAACCGCCGTAAACAGAATCTGTCGGCATCATCCAAACCGCCGGCCAGGAGCCTTGTCCTTCCGGCAGTTTAGCACGCACTTCAATGCGACCGTATTTGAAGTCGCCTTTGTTCTTGCTGTTCAAGCGCGCCGAAGTGTAAGGCAAATTGCCTTCCGCATCTTCGCCGGCAGGCAACGCGACAATTTTTAGCGTACCATCCGAGACATAAGCGTTTTCCGACGAGTCGGTGTAACACTGCTGTTCGTTGTTTCCGCCGCCCTGGCAGTTGACTTCAAAGTTCCATTTGTTTTCGTCAATGGCATTGCCTTCGAAGTCATCACTCCAGACCAGCTCCCACTCATCGACCGGGGCGGTTGTATCAATTTGCGTATACTGCGTGTTTGTTTCAACACTGTCGCCACCACAGCCGGCTAGACCAAGCGCTACAAAAGCGAGCGCCAGTGGGGTGCGTGTTAGATTTGTTGGCTTCATAACTGAATTCCTGGTTAGTCATTCTTGTTCTTGTTTAGTGATGCTTTGTGCGTTTTTTAAACATTTAATGTAAGCGCTTTCACAAAATAGAACAAGAAAATAACATCGTCAATCAATGCAGCCAAATTATTGCAAAAAGATTGCATCAAATTATTTACGACTGATGCCGATCAAGTACCTCGCATTGTCCAGCATGCGTTGGCTAAAGCCCCATTCGTTATCGTACCAGGCCATGACTTTTACCAAGCGACCATTAACACGGGTCTGTTTAACATCAAAAACACTGGAATAGGGTGAGTGGTTAAAGTCACTGGAAACCAGTGGTAATTCATTGATGCTTAGCACCTCAGATAATGGACTTTGTGCGGCAGCCTGACGGATGATGTCATTCACTTCGTCGACACTGGTGTCGCGACCGGCGATAAAACTTAAATCAACCAGTGACACATTCGGTGTTGGTACGCGTACGGCCAGCCCGTCAAATTTACCGGCAAGTTCCGGGATCACCAGGCCAATGGCAGCGGCTGCGCCGGTTTTCGACGGAATCATAGACTGTGCTGCGGCGCGGGCGCGTTGCAGATCGCTGTGGTAGGCGTCCAGCAAACACTGATCATTGGTGTAGGCGTGCACAGTGGTCATCAGCGCATTGTCGATGCCGAGAGCTTGGTTCAGGGGTTTTGCGATTGGTGCCAGACAGTTGGTGGTGCAAGAGGCGTTCGAGATAATGCGCATATCAGCGGTCATATCCTGATGGTTCACACCGTAAACAAACAATCCGTCGACGTCTTTTGCCGGAGCTGAAATCAATACCTTTTTGGCACCCGCTGTGAGGTGTTTTTCGGCACCGGCGCGGTTGGTAAACAACCCGGTACATTCCAAAACCACATCAATGTCCAGCTGTTGCCATGGTAATTGTGCCGGATCACGCTCCGAGAAAACGCGCACTTGATGTTGATTAATCGATAGGCTGTCGTCGGTCGCACTGATGTCAGCAGCAAATTGACCGTGTACGGTGTCGAACTTCAGCAGGTGAGCGAGGGTTTTCGGATCACCCAGGTCGTTAATGGCAACCAATTCGAACTGATCCTGTAAACCACCTTCAAAAATGGCACGGGCAATATTTTTACCAATACGGCCAAAACCATTAATCGCAACTTTAATTGTCATGGGATGTCCTTACTTATTTGTTATTTGATGGATTGGCTGGGTAGCGCGAATCTTTCAAGCCAGCCTTAACTCGAGCTAAACGTTGTTTCATATCGTCGCCGTGAGCCAGGGCGAAACCGGCAACGATGGCATCGATGAGCACCATTTGGGCGATACGGGATGCCATTGGCATGTAGTGATCAGTGTCTTCCGGAACCTCAGTGCTGACGACGATATGACAGAATTTAGCCAGCGGACTGTCTTTGGCGGTGATGCCGATCACTGTCGCGCCATTTTCATGCGCAAGTTGCGCAATCTCGCACAACATCTTGGTGCGTCCGGTATGACTAAAGCAAAGCACCACATCACCGGGCAGGCTGTTAATCGCGGCGACCTTTTGTACCAAATGGTCATCGGAATAAATGGCCGGTGTTGTGAAGCGGGCAAATTTGTTCTGGGCATCATGGGCGACCGATGCCGATGCGCCATAACCGAAAAAGGAGATTTTGCGCGCCTCGACCAGGCAATTTATGGTGGCCTCTACTGCGTCGCGGTCTATTTTTTCGCGGGCTGTGGCCAATGCTGATTGTGTGGCCGCAAAAATTTTATCGGTGACGTCGGCCACCGAATCGTCGTCATTGATCTGTGAGTTGACGTAAGAGGTGCCTTTAGCGAGTTGCTGAGCCAACTGCAACTTAAAGTCAGGGAAACCTTTGCAGCCAATGCGGCGGCAGAACCGATTGATGGTCGGCTCACTGACGGCGGCGGTCTGTGCCAGGGTCGCTGTCGAGGTATGAATGATGGCCTCGGGATCATTCAGTACCACCTGAGCGACTTTGTATTCATTTTTGCTTAAATCCGGTAGGCGTTCACGCACCGTTTGCACTATGTTCATGGACACAATTCCTGAAATACGATTTGTAATTTAATTACATTAATGTTTGCCATCCTAACGCAAAAGTTGCTAAAGTGTGAATAGAAATGTAGTAAAATTACAAAAAAGCCATAGCCCGAGTGGATAAACCAATGACAAAAGACTGCCCAAAGTGTTGTGACATGGTGCTTTTTGGTGCGTTAGGCGACCTCGCCCGACGCAAACTGATACCTGCACTCTATCAACTGGAGAAAGCGGGACTGATCGCGGCTGACAGTCGTATTGTTGGCGTAGCCCGCGAATCGTTCGAAGCCTCAGAAGTTAATCAGAAGGTTGAGGATATCGTACGGCAGTTTGTTGCTGCCGATGCCATTGAAACCGATAGTTTGGCGCGCTTTTGTAAACGCTTTCATTTTGTCGCGCTGGATTTTACCGATACCGAAAGTTATCAGAATCTGGCTACTGTACTGAATACGCAGGCCGCAACTGAGCAAAAACGCCAGCGGATTTACTACCTGGCGACACCGCCGGCACTGTATTCCGCAATTTGTGCCGGGCTGAGTGAGGTCGGCCTGAACGCCGAACCCGCACGTATCATCCTGGAAAAACCCATTGGTCATAACCTTGCCTCGTCAAAGGAAATCAACGAGCACGTGGGTGCGCACTTTAACGAGTCACAAATCTATCGTATTGATCATTATCTGGGTAAGGAAACGGTACTCAACCTACTTGCACTGCGCTTTGCCAACTCACTGTTTTCCAATAACTGGGATCACAATGCGGTGGATCACGTGCAGATCACGGCGGCAGAGCAAGTTGGTGTTGAAGGGCGCTGGAGTTACTACGACGACGCCGGTCAGCTACGGGACATGGTGCAAAATCACTTATTGCAGGTGTTGTCATTAATTGCGATGGAGCCGCCGTCGCGACTGGATGCGGAGAGCATTCGTGACGAGAAGTTAAAGGTGCTGAAATCGCTGCGACCGATTAACCACAGCAACAGTCAACAGTTAACGGTGCGTGGTCAGTACACCAGCGGCTTTGCCGGTGACAAAAAGGTACCGGGTTATTTAGACGAGCCGAACGCGCGCGAGAACAGCAGTACCGAAACCTTTGTCGCGTTAAAGGCTCATATCGATAACTGGCGTTGGGCGGGGGTACCGTTTTATTTACGTACCGGAAAGCGAATGCCGGAAAAGCGAAGTGAAGTCGTGATCACCTTCAAAAAACAGCCGCACAATATTTTCCACGAAACCTTGCCGGATCTTCCCCCGAACAAATTGATCATTCGCTTGCAGCCCGACGAAGGCGTTGAGGTGCAAATGCTGAATAAGATCCCGGGTTTGGGTAAACGCATGCAACTTAAGGCGACCACGCTCGACTTAAGTTTTGACGAGACCTTTAAAAAGAAACGTATTGCCGACGCTTATGAACGACTGCTGCTAGAAGTTATGCACGGCAACCAGTACCTGTTTGTGCATCGCCAGGAAGTCGAACACGCATGGGATTGGGTCGATAGCATCATCGCCGCCTGGGAAACTACGGAAGCAACGCCGAAGCCGTATCCGGCTGGTAGCTGGGGGCCAGTGGCAGCGGTATCTTTATTAGCACAAGACGGCAGAGAATGGGATGAATAACGAGGATATGTCTGTGAAAACTTTTGAGAGCAACGAGCAACTGTCTGAAACCCTCTGTAAGCAGGTGAGCCGCCAGTTGAGCGACGCCATTGCCGAGCGGGGTCATGCGTATTTAGTGGTTTCCGGCGGTAATACACCCAAACCATTATTTCAGCGTCTGTCGCATACTGACATTGACTGGAAGCATGTCACGGTTTTGCTGGCTGACGAACGCTGGGTATTGCCCGACTCGAACGACAGTAACGACAAACTGATCAAAACCGTATTGTTAAAGAATAAAGCCGCCAAGGCCAATTACATCACTTTATTCACCGGCCATGAGCAAGCTGAAAATGCTGCGCCGGTGCTGTCAAAACAGTTGGCAGAGCTGCCACGGTTTGACGTAGTCATTTTGGGCATGGGCGATGATGGACATACGGCCTCGTTGTTTCCGGACTGCGCTGAACTGGAACAGGGGCTGCACACGGATGAAGCCGTTATCGCAACGCACCCAACCCGTGCGCCCTATGCCCGTGTCAGCCTGACCAAATCGCGACTGCTCAACAGTCAGCATATTTATGTACACTTCTGCGGTGAGAAAAAACTGCAGGTGTTTAAACAAATTGAAGCAAACCAACAGCCGGCGTTGCCGTTAGGGGAATTTGTACAGCAACAGGCTGTCCCTACGGAAGTTTATTACAGCGCTGCTTAGGAGGTTATGATGAACCCAACGGTTGAAGCCGTAACGCAACGAATCGAACAGCGCAGTGCCGCGACGCGCCGTGACTATCTGGCGCGCATGGCTGCCGCGCGCAAAAAAGGGCCGCACCGCGGAGCCTTGTCTTGCGGTAACCTGGCCCACGGCTTTGCCGCGTGTGGCAAAGAGGAAAAACAGGAACTGCGCAGTCTGATCAAAGCCAATATCGGCATTGTTACTGCGTATAACGACATGTTATCGGCGCACCAGCCGTACCACGATTACCCGGATAAAATTAAGCAAGCGATTCGAGAGGTTGGCAGCGTTGCGCAAGTGGCCGGCGGCGTGCCGGCAATGTGTGACGGTGTGACTCAGGGCCAACCCGGCATGGATTTAAGCCTGCTCAGCCGTGATGTCATTGCCATGGCCAGTGCCGTGAGTTTGTCACATAACATGTTCGACGGCGGCCTGATGCTGGGGATCTGTGACAAAATCGTACCGGGCTTGTTGATTTCGGCGTTGAGTTTTGGTCATCTGCCGTTTATTTTCGTTCCGGCAGGGCCGATGCCGTCCGGTATTCCTAACAAAGAAAAAGCGCGCATTCGCGAACTTTACGCCGAAGGCAAAGTGGGTAAAGATCAGTTGTTGGACGCAGAAGCGGCGTCATATCACAGTGCCGGTACCTGCACCTTCTATGGCACGGCGAACTCTAACCAGTTAGTGGTCGAATTAATGGGGCTGCACCTGCCGGGCTCATCCTTTGTCAATCCGGGCAGTGAACTGCGCGAGCAACTGACTCGCGCGGCCGCACAACATGTAACACGTATTACGGATCTGGGCAGTGATTATCGCCCAATCAGCGAAATCGTGACCGCAAAAAGTCTGGTCAATGGCATCGTCGGCTTGCTGGCAACCGGCGGCTCAACCAATCACACCATGCACATCATTGCCATCGCCCGAGCTGCCGGCTATTTGATTAACTGGAGTGACTTCGAGGAATTGTCCTCGGTAACACCGATGTTGACGCGTATTTATCCGAACGGGCAGGCTGACATCAACTATTTCCAGCGTGCGGGTGGTATGGCATTTCTTACTCGCGAACTGCGCGATGCCGGGTTGTTACACAACGACGTTGAAACGGTTGTAGGTCGTGGTCTTGATATGTACACCAAACGACCGACCTTGGACGATGACGGGAAATTAACCTGGGTAGAAGTGGGTCAGGAGTCGCTCGATGACGACGTGCTTCGGCCTTGTAGCCGACCGTTCAGTGATCACGGCGGCCTCAAAGTGCTGGACGGCAATTTAGGCCGCGCGGTGATCAAAACCTCATCCTTGCCGGAAGACATTGAGCCGGTAACGGCACCGGCGGTGGTGTTTACCGACCAGCATGATCTCGATGCGGCGTTTAAAGCGGGCAAACTCGATAAGGACTGTGTGGTCGTGGTGAAGTATCAGGGACCTAAAGCCATCGGCATGCCTGAACTGCATAAACTGACGCCGCCACTGAGCGTCCTGCAACAGCGTGGCTATAAAGTGGCGCTGGTTACGGATGGACGTATGTCCGGTGCATCGGGTAAAGTGCCTGCGGCCATTCACGTTACCCCGGAAGCGGTCGACGGTGGGCTTATCGCGAAAGTACGCGACGGTGATAGAGTGAAGGTGGACTTCCTTACCGGCGAACTGTCGTTATTAGTCGATGAGCAGGAATTGGCACAACGTGAACCAGAAAGTATTGATTTAAGCGACAGCCATTTTGGCATGGGACGCGAACTTTTTGGTAACCTACGCGCCAGTTTCAGCGGTGCAGAACAGGGCGCCAGTGTCTTATTTAAGGAAGATTCAGAATATGGTGAGCAGTGAACATACGCCTCCAAGCGAGGGCTTTGCGGTAGTAGCGGATATCGGTGGTACCAACGCCCGCTTTGGACGCATTTGTTTAAGTACCTTTGAGATGGACCGGATTCAGGTATTCCCTTGTGCGGAATACCTGAACCTGACCGATGCGATGATCGCCTACCGCGAGCAGCAACAAGTGGCGTTGGAGCATGTAGCCATTGCCATCGCCTGTCCGGCTGAAGGCGATGCGATTCAGATGACCAATCATCACTGGCAATTTTCGGTTGAGGGCACCAAACGCGCACTGGGGTTGAAAAGCTTTATTGTGTTAAATGATTTTGCGGCCGCCGCCATGAGCCTGGTGACGCTGGATAAAAGCGAGCAGAAAAAAATTGGTGGCGGTGCTAAGCAGGACGATGCGCCGAAAGCGGTTTTGGGTGCTGGTACCGGGCTGGGTGTCGGGCATTTGATCACACTCCCCGGTGGCGATGTAATGCCATTACCGGGCGAGGGTGGGCATGCCGACTGGGCACCGATTAACGATAAAGAATGGGCAATATACGAGTTTCTGTCGCGTCGTTTTGACGGTCGGGTATCGGCGGAGCGGGTGTTGTCCGGGCCAGGGCTGGAGAATCTGTACCAGGCCATTGCGGCGTATCACGACCGCGCGGTTCCGCCGTTGCGGGCAAAAACCATTGGCGCTCGTGCACTCAGTGCCTGTGACGCGATTGCTGTCGAGGCGGTCGAGCAATTTTTTGCCAGTTTAGGCAGCTTTGCCGGCAATCTTGCACTGACGCTGAATACCCGCGGTGGCGTTTACATCGCTGGTGGTGTGGTGCCTAAGTTGTTGCCATTGATGGCGGCGTCTGAGTTTCGTGCGCGATTTGAACAAAAAGGGCGGTTCTGTAACCTCGCCGAGTCCATCCCATGTTATGTGATTACCGCAGAGCATGCCGGTATGCGCGGTGTTGCGCAGTATTTAAAACAACGCTTACAGCAACGTCAAAAATCATAGGAAAGTAAAACAGATGACATTAACGGCTAAAGATATTTTTGCGCGCGCAACCATCATTCCAGTGATGACCGTGGACAACGTGGAGAGTGCGGTAGAGCTTGGCCGCAAGCTTTACAAACAGGGCTTTGAAGTGCTCGAGGTAACGTTGCGGACGTCGGCGGCAATTCATGCCATCGAAGAAATGCGTCGCGAATTGCCTCACGCGCTGGTGGGGGCCGGCACGGTGCTTAACGACGAGCAACTGCAATCGGTGATTGCCGCCGGCGCGCAATTTGCGATTAGCCCAGGGGCTACTGATGCCTTGCTAAAAGCAGGAGCTACTGCAGACATCCCATTGATCCCGGGCGTGGCGACGGTGTCCGAGGCTATGAACGGTATGCAGTATGGCTACACAGAATTCAAGTTGTTCCCGGCCGAAGCCGTTGGCGGTGTTAAATTGCTAAAGGCTATCAGCGCACCGCTCGCAGACATCACTTTCTGCCCCACCGGTGGCATCAACGAAGCCAACTATAAAGACTACCTCGCGTTGCCGAACGTAGCCTGCGTCGGCGGCAGCTGGATCATCTGACACTGCGTGCGCCGAAGGCGCACGCTACAATCCGGCTGTTAGCGTGCGCCTCCGGCGCACGTTAGGCTCGCGACTTAAGCGTCAGCAAAGTCAGCGGTACCACAATCAGCAGGCTGCCGATGTAAAAACGGGCGTCAGGCTGTTCGGCGAAGAACAACATACCGAGCAGCACTGCTCCTATCAAGCCGGTGTATTCAGCACTGGTTACCTTATTGCTCTCCGCTGCCCGATAGGCGTAAACGCAAGTCCCTGCATAGATCATGGCGAACAGACTTGAGCCTATCGCAATCATAAAGGTATTCCGATCAAACGCAGCGCCCTCAACGATCGCTAACACAGTAGCGGTCGGGACACCCAACAAATTGGTTAGGTATAAGGTATCGATAATGCCGTGTTCGATCGGCAGCTTTTTAATCAGCAGGTTATTCAACGCTAACGTGGTTGCCGCGATCAATGCCGCTAATGCAAAAATATTCGCCGAGGTGGGATTAATGATGACCAGAACACCCACCATGCCAAGCGCGGCGGTCGCCAGCGATAGCACCGTCACCTTTTCCTTGAACAGCCACCGCGCCAACACCACGGTAATGACCGGCGCCGCGTAGAAAATGGCGTTAGCCGTCGCAAGCGGCAACGTGGTCAGGGAAATCACCATAAAAACCGTGCCCAGCAGAAAAATATGCGCGCGCGTTGCGTGCCAACGTAACTTTTTGGGCAACAAAGGGCGCTTGAAAAACAGCATGACCGGTAACAGCATCAATGTGGCACTTAACTGGCGGTACAGCACAAATTGAAAGGGGGCTTCAAAACCGTCCAATAATTTGATCAACGAGTCCGATAGAATCACCACGTTATTGCCCAGCACTAACAGCAAAATAGCCCACACCAATGAACGATCCATAGCCTTACCTCCTTGACTGCACTCACTAGCTCTTGCATGGACCGGTATTTTAGGTCAGCCTAGTTATTAACTAAAATGATATATAATCATTAATGCATGAGGTATTTAGATAGATGAGTTTACCCCTCAGAGCCATTCATTATTTTGTGGAAGTTGCGCGTTGCGAGAGTTTTTCGAAAGCGGCAGCGCGGCTCCATGTTTCGCAGAGTGCAGTAAGCCATCAGGTACGCTTGTTGGAGCAACAGTTAGGGGCCGAGTTGTTTGTCCGGCGAGGGCGGCAAATATTGCTCTCGGCGGTGGGGGAAAGTTATTTTAACGACGTCGCTAACGCGATGAACAGCATCGAACACGCAACCCGCAATCTTAAGCAGGACGACTCACGCCAGTTGCGTCTGGCGGTGCATGGTTCGCTGGCGGTAAAATGGCTGATTCCAGCCCTTGACGATTTTCGTGAACGTTACCCGAATGTCGAGCTGACGCTGCAAATGCTTACTCAGGATGGTCATTTTGACACTCAGTGGGCGGATTGTTTTATCACAACAATGCCGCCGGGTTCTGGTTTTGTCCGTTACCATTTATACGATGAAACGCTAAAGCCTTATTGTTCCAAGGCGCTTTGGAACGAGGCCAGTCGCCTGACAGAGGTCGCCGAGCTAACGCGTTTCCCGCTGCTGTCAGCGATTTCCGCCTTTGCCAGTGGTCAGCCCGGAACTGACTGGGAGCGCTGGTTTGAAAAAGCGGGAGTGAGGTTACCGCGCACCGCAAAAGTTCATCACTTTAGTCATTTGCTGCTCGCGGCTGAAGCGGCTAAGTACGGACAGGGTATTGCGCTGCTCAATGAGTTTATGACAACCCGACAGGAGCGCGCAGAAAGCCTTTTCGAGTTGCCGTTTCATGGTATTCGGACCGACGATAGTTTTTACTTTGTGTACGCTTCAGCCAGTGGTAAACACCCAGGCTTACGGGCACTCGGCGACTGGCTGGTGGCGTTGTGCAAAAACCGCTGAGAGCGCTTCTGCTCACAGCCGTTTTGCGCGAAAACGTCGGCCTTTGATCTTATTATTAGCGATAAGCTCAAGCGCCTGTGATGCAAGGGCTGTGTTAACGGCGACAAAGGCAAAGGTACTGGCGACCTTTATGCGACCAATATCGGTTGCTTGTAATACATTGTCCTTAGTCAGGGCGCCGACAATATCACCCGGGCGCAATTTGTCTTTCTTGCCGCCACTTATCTGCAGTGTTGCCATGTTCGCGCGCAACGGCTTACCCATGCTCAGCTCAGGCAGCGGCATCAGTGTAATCGGTGCCGTTAAATGGTCTTCCAGCAACCTTAACTTGTAATCATCCTGCGCAGTGACCAAAGTTATCGCCAGACCTTTGTGACCGGCGCGGCCGGTGCGGCCGATACGGTGCGTATGGGTATCGGTGTCATGGGCCATAGCAACGTTGATGACCAAATCCAGTTCAGCAATATCCAGTCCGCGGGCGGCGACATCGGTTGCCACCAGCACCCTTGCGCTAGCGTTGCTAAACTGCACAATGGCTTGATCGCGATCCTTTTGCTCCAGCTCTCCATGCAGCGCCAGGACACTGAATTTACACGCTTTCAGCTCGTCGTAAATGGCATTTACCTGCTTTTTGGTATTACAAAAAACCAGACAGTTTTGCGGCCGATGGTGGCTCAGCAACGCCATCACGGCAACATCGGCATCTGCTTCAGTGGTGAGCGAATAAAAGCGTTGTTCAATGTCCGGCCGGGTCTGTTGCTGTAACGCATTAATGGTGACGGAGCGGTGGGTGACCCGGCGTGCCAGGGCGGCGATATTGTCCGGATAGGTGGCACTGAATAACAGCGTCTGCCGTGCCCTTGGAAGTTGTTCAACAATGGCGTTGAGACTGTCCTGAAAGCCCATTTCCAACATCCGGTCAGCTTCGTCCAGCACCAGCGTCGTTAGCGCGTTCAGTTCCAGGTGCTGCTGTTGAAGGTGATCGAGTACACGACCGGGCGTGCCGACCAGAATATGGGCACCGGAGGCCAGCGAGTTGATCTGCACCCGCGCCGGCTCGCCGCCGCACAAACTGAGCAATTTAACGTTGGCCATGCCCTTGGCGAGACGACGAATCTCATCACCGACCTGATGCGCCAGTTCGCGAGTAGGGCAGAGCACCAGAGCCTGCGGCGAAAAATTTTTGACATCCAGTTTGTTCAGTAACGTAAGGGCAAATGCGGTGGTTTTACCTGAGCCGGTACTGGCTTGTACCACCGCATCGGTGTTCGCCAGAGTGACCGGTAAACTTAGCGCCTGCACAGGGGTCATGGAGTGGTAGCCAATGTCGTCCAGTTGGGACAACAACGCCGGCGCTAAGCTTAGCTGGTTAAAGCCGATTGATTCAGGGGTCTGTTCGGACATGTTAGATCGCGTATATAAGGAAGGAAACGACCCCTATTGTATCAGTATTACAGCGATAAATCCGACGTTAGCAGCGATTTACCCATTTCCGTGACGCTGCGCGCACGACTGTTTAGGATCACGACGGCTCGCGTGCCCTTTTCATTGAAGCCGACAAAGCTGGCAAAACCGGCGGTCTGGCCGTTGTGCCAGATTAGCTGCTGGCCGTCCTGCTGGTCAATCAGCCAACCCAGCGCTTGCTGGCTGTTTTCGCCGAGCGTTTCGCGCGGCTTGAGCAACTGTTGTATCAGTTCGCGATGTTGCTCCGCCGGCCGCATTACCGCCTGCACGTAGCGCACCATGTCGTCCAGAGTGGACACCACCGCACCAGCACCGGCCATCGCGTCAAAATGCCAATGAGGCACCGGTTTACCGTCGATGCGGGTGCCCGCTATTAATTGCGGGTTATCCACTGGCTCGAGCGCCAGGTAACTTTGAGACAGACCGAGTTCGGTAAACAGCTTATCCTGCATCAGATCCGCAAAGGTGGTGTCGTAAACCTTAGCCAGTGTTTCGGCCAACAGACCGTAGCCAAAATTGGAATATTGATAGTTCGCCGGTAGCGACACCGATGCATCCGCAACCGCTTGTTTGAGGTCGGCCATGCCAAAATCAACGTAAGGGTCGTTGATATTGGTCAGGGTCAGGTTTTCCGGTAATCGCGGTAAGCCGGAATGATGCGTGGCAAGGTCGACAAGACGAATATCAGCAACCTGTTCATTGGCCTCTGGCCAATAAGCCTTCAGGCGGGTATCTTCGGTTATCAGGTCCTTGCTGAGGGCATCCGCCAGTAGCCAGGCAACCAGTGTTTTGCTGACGGAACCAATCTCAAATTGCTTACCGGCTTCGATATTAAACGCGTCTTTGTCAACCTGCCATTGACCATCCGTGTAGGAGACAATGGCAACCGCTACCGGCAATTCCGCTAACGCTTGCTGTGGCGTTTTTACGGCTTGTTGCTGCGCGGGGCATAAGGTTAACTGGTACGTCGCACCCTGGGTAAATTCGCCGGCGTAACACGCATTCTCGTCGCGTTTACCGTTATAGGAAGCCTGAATGGTGGCGGAGCTGAATGACAACTGCTCGGCGTTGATATTGACCTCATCAATGGGAATACCAAAGGCGCCTTGCGCCGGGCTGTCGAGAGTGGCTTTATCCTCGCCCAAATTCAGTTGCAGCGGCAACGAGGCGGAAGCGTTGAGCACTAACTCGCCCTGATATTGTTGGTGCCGGTATGGTTCTGCGATGTCCTGTGCTGCCAATGCCGTTGGTATCATCAACAACAGGGCAGCGATGTGTTGCTTTTGCATAAAGGTTCGCCTTTTTTATTATTCTGGTGATAACTATAGCAAAAACTTACGTACTAGAAAGTGAACAACATTTGTCAGTAACTTGCGGAGTAACAGACCAACCAATGACACAACTGATTATATTTTACGATGGCGGCTGCCCACTGTGTGTGAAAGAAATGCGCCATTTAAAAAAGCTCGACGAACGCAATCACATTCAGTTTGAAAACATCAATGAAGCGGACTTTGCTGAGCGCTTTCCGCACGTTAACGTTGACGATGCCAATGCTTACTTACATGGGCAATTGGCCGATGGCCGCATGATTTATGGGCTGGATGTGACACACGCAGCCTGGCGTGAGGTTGGCAAAGGTTGGCTGATAGCGCCGTTGCGCTGGCCGGGAATTCGCTGGCTTGCGGATAAAGTCTATCTGGGCTTCGCCAGGCACCGCAATCGCATTTCCCGGTTGTTAACCGGACAGTCACGTTGTTCGCAATGTCGCATCGACTAATGTCGACTGCGACTGGCGTAGATCCCAAGCGCTGTGACGGTGAACAGGATCAAGCCCATCCCGGCAATTTGAATAGGGCGTAAACTCTCGCCCAACAGCACAACGCCAAATAGAGCGGCGCTGACCGGCTCAATGGTGGCGATGATCGAGGCCAGCGCCGGCGGCGTGCGTTTTAGCCCGGTCAGGTAGACCACAAAGGCAACCCCGCCACCGAAGGTGCCCAGTAACGCAAACAGCCACCCGTCACTGGAGGTTAATACCTCGCCCAATTGCAACGCATCGCTGGCAATGGCCAGTACCGTTACCAGGGTAACAAAAGCGATAGTAAGTATAGCGGGCGCACTGCCATGGGGTACGGCGTATTTAAAACCAAAGATAAACAGTGCCAATGACAGCCCCGATAATAAGCCGGCAGCGGTTCCCCAGAGCGTGACACCGCTGCCGCCGACATCGTAAACGCGGGTCAATAGCACGACACCTAACAGTACCAGCAGAATCGCACCGTATTTAACCGTTGTAGGGCGTTCAATGCCTAACAGAAATGAGAGCAGGTAGACAAAAATAGGTGCGCAGTACATCAAGGTTGAGGCAACGGCGACACTGCTTTCGACGATACTGTAAAAATAAAAGGCGAAGTTGCCGGCGATGCCCAACCCGGCCAGCACTCCCCAGAACCATAGCCGAGATTTACGTAAACCGGAATAACGGGGGCGAAGACAAAGCCAGCCGAGGATAAACACCAGTCCGATGGCGCCGCGATAAAACGACACCACCAGTGGATCCCAGCCATTGCCGGTAAGTATCCCGGCAATACCACCGGAAATTCCCCAAAACAGCGCCGCCAGCGCGACCAGCTTGATGCCCATACAACACCTCGGTAGCGCGTATTAGCCATACGCGTTGTCGTGTATCAGTGTGTGTACCTCAAACGGTAGTAGCACAAACGCGGTTACTCAAGCTTCGCAGCGCGACATACGTCAGCGTTCCGGCGGATGCCTCGCCGGAACGATTAGGTTATACTTGTTCGTTGCTGGTGGAAACGATAAGAACAATAGGGAATCACATGGCGAAACTGCTGAAAATTATCATGATTAACGGCCATTTGCCCGGGGTGGTCGAGCTTGAACTTGATGGTCATACCAACATTTGCGGCAGTAACGCATCGGGTAAAACCACGTTGCAGCGGATGATACCGGTGTTCTATGGCGAATTACCCAATCGGGTAGTGCCGAAAACCCGGCTCAACTTCGATAAATACTATCTACCGTATAAAAACAGCTATGTGATTTATGAATACCAGCGCCCCACTAACGGACTGGCGCAGGTGGTACTGAGCAAACGCGCTGACGGCGTTGATTATCGTTTTGTGGATTGCGGCTATCAGGCAGAACACTACCTGTATGAGAAACAGGACGGTATGGTCGCGCGGGAATACAACGACTGGGCGCAGGAGATGCGTGGCCGCGGCATCGATATCAGCGCCAAAATTTCCAGCACCACCGAGTACCGCAATATCATCCTCAACGACATTAAAAACGATCGCAGTAACCGCAGTGACAGCCTTAAATACCGCCAGTTGGCGGCACGTTACGGGCTGGCCAACGACGGCTTTCGTTTACGTCATATTGAGAAGCTGGTGTCTGCCGTACACGCCAAAGAAGGCAAAATGGATACCCTCAAAAGTATGCTCGCGGCCATTTTGGAAGAGGACGGTTACGGGCGCCCGGACAATACCTTTACCGGCGAAAAGATCCGCGCCTGGCTGCGCGACATGAAGCAGTTTTTAAAAGTGGAAGGGCTACAAAAAAGTCTTGCAGACATCGAGCGGCTCAGTGGCGAACGCACGCACACACTGGAACAGCTGTGGCATTTAAAAGCGGTTGTCGAGAAGGACTTTAGCGAACAAAAACGGCTAAAGGCGGATACCGAAGCGGCAATTCACACGCTGAAGCGCGACATTAACGACGCGCAGGTGGCTTATGAGAGCGTGCGTACTGAGCTGCGCGAGCGTAAGAGTGATGCCGAATCCGATCTGAAAAAATGTGAAGAACAGCTTAATGACGCTCAGCAACAGTATGACAACTACCGCGATAACGATATCGAGCGTCTCGGACGTGAGCTTGAAGCCTTGCCTGAGCGCCGCAATGAGTTACAGGGGCTGGAGCAGCATCACGCCACGATGATGGATGCGCATAAGGATGAAGAGCAAAAGCTGCAAAGTCACAAACTGGCCATTAAAGAAGAACTTGAGCAACTTGGCGCGAAACTGCGCGAAAAAATTGAACAAAAGACCGCCCAGAAAACCGCGGTGATGCAGCAAGAGCTTGATGCCTCGAAACAGCTGAATCAGCAGTTGCAACAACAACAGCAGGCGGTTCGCGAACAGTACGAAGCACAACTTGAACAACAACAAAATGAATTAGCCACGAAACGGGCGCAACGTGAGTTATCAACCCTCAGTGACAATGAGCGCAATGACAGGCGCATCGCGGAAGAGCGAGTTGATCAAGCCCAGCAAAAACTGAACGCGCATCAGCAGGTTGTTAGCCAACAACAAGAGTTGTTGAACGTTGCACTGCGTGAGCGGGAACGACTTGATAGTCAGTTAAAAGAGGCTCGCACGCAGGTTGCCCAAGCCGAACAACAGATCGAAAAACTGCAGCAACGCTTGCAACCGGCTGCCGGCAGTTTGCGGCAGTTTTTAACGCAACATGTTGAACAGTGGGAACAGTCCTTTGGCCGCGTGATGGCGGAACCGTTGCTGCAACGCACCGATTTAATGCCAAGACGGGTGTCAGACGATAATCGTCAACAGTTGTTTGGCATTGAGATTGATTTGCACGCCATCGAACTGCCTGAATATGCAGCCAGCGAAGAGCGTTTACGCGAGCAGTTGGAACTGGCGACCGAACAATGGCAACAACAGCAAGAGCAACTGAAAAAAGCCGATAAAGCCTTTACTGATGCCGTTGAACACGCCAAAGCGCAGCAACAGGCGTTAGATGCTGCTAAGCAACAACAACGCCAATTAAGCAGCGACGTTGACTACGCCCGAGATAACAAGGCGCGCTTGGCACATACTCAGCAAAAGCTTGAACAACAACGCAAACAACAACTACGCCAGCGTATTGAGGAATTGGAGCGCGAGCTTGAACAAACCAAAGCACAGCGCAGCGAAACACTGGCCGAGTTACAAGCGGATCACAACGCTCGTGTGCTCGAAGTCACTGCTGAGTTTCAGGAAAAAACGCAATTACTGCAGGAAGCCATCGATGATCTTAATGCTGAGCTTGGTCGCAAACAGGACGCCGCCCAGCAAAAAATTAAGCAACTGGAGCAGGCGTTCAGTGAGAAACTCGCAGATAAAGGGGTTGATGAAAATAAACTGCGCGAGATTAAACAGCAGATATCTCAGTTACAAAAACACATTCGTGATACTGACGGTCGTCGTGATGAGTACAGTGAATACCAAACCTTTATGCGAGTAACTTGGGAGAAACAACGGCCGCAGTGGCTCGAGCAGGAGCAGCAGGCAAAGGCTGAACTGCGCCAAGTCAGCCGTCAACTTGAGCAACACGAAAGTCAGTTTAAAACCCGGCAACAGCGGTTAAAAACCAACTTACAGGCGTTAAAGGACAAATTCGAGAACACTGAAAAAGTGGTTCTTGACTTGCAGTCGCTGGTGCAGCGTATGGTCGACTTGCCCGCAGCAGTAAACCCGCCAGCGCCTGACATTGCCGCTCAGGGTGACGTCAGCGAACATTTAGGCCGTAGCTATAAGTTACTGGATGACTTAACAAAGCTCGACAAACGTTTAGAAGCTGACATTGCGGCGTTACAAACCCATTTACGCGCCGACGCCGACCCCCAGTTTTTGCGCTTTATTGACCAGTCTTTAGCGCAGCAAGGCGAAGCGCCGGATCTGCACGTGCAGGTGAATACCCTCAGTGAGTTGCTGAAAGTGTTAGAGGGTAAACGGGAGCAAACCATTGATCAGGGTAAAACCATTGGTAATGGTTTGTTTAAGTTCTTCACGGTGTTTAACGACATTCACAAACGCGTGGGGGATTATAGTCGCCGTTTAACACAAGCGGTTACTGATGAATTAACACTGGATGGCATTGACAAAGCCGAAGTCAAAATCAGTTCTACCATCGACGAACTGAGTTTCTGGCAGCCGTTGAAACAGATGACTCAGCATTATCGACAATGGATTGAGTCAGGTGAACTAACGCCGCCGAACGAGTATATCGAGCATCTCACCGATGTCGCCGAGTTGTTAAAAGCCAATCAAGAATACAGTATTGAGTCGTTGATTAAGTTGCAGTTGAACTTGGTTGAAAACGGTGAGCCTGTGGTTATCCGAAACGATCGGCAACTGACGGATTCGTCCAGCCATGGCATGGCGTACCTGATTCTGTGTAAATTTCTGTTAGCCTTTACCCGCTTGCTGCGCCCCGACCAAGCGAGCGTCACTATCCATTGGCCGATTGACGAGATAGGCACACTGGCGTACCACAATGTAGAAAAGCTTTTTGTGGCCTGTGATCACAACAATATCGATATCGTCGGCGCATTTCCAAATCCGGAATCGGATGTGCTGCTGCTCTTTAAACACCGTTACTTGATTGAGCCGCACAAGGAATTTGCCAATAAAGGCCAACTTAAGCGCATTAAACCGCGGATATCAGAATTGAGCCAGAAACTGCAGTCGCTGCAACAGCAAACCAAGGAGGTTAACGCATGATTTCACCGGTATACGGACCGTTAATCGAAAAGCTGTTGGCTGGCGAATTTATTTGTGCGATTACCGACGAGGCGCATTTTACCAAACTGCAGGATGAGCAAACCCGTGACAACATAGACGCCTATCTGAAACCATTAAACCGGCGACTGGCAGCGAATGATGAGGGCAGTGTGTATTTTCTCGCCTATCGCGACCTTGATGACGATGCCCGCGAGCGCCTCAAACAACAGCTCAGTGTGGTAATGGGCTCGATGCTCCCCTTGCTTGAATGGTTAACCTATATTCAGGAAGCCATGGGTAGTGACGGCATTTTAACCGCCGGCGACACCCTTAAACTGCAGGAACTGACGGTAAAAACCGAGGACAACCCAAGTCTGCGACAACGGCTGCAAAGCCTCGCTAATGACCGCTTTTTTAACTCACAGTCGGACGCTGTTGACGGCCAGGCTAAACAAGTCGCTAAACGCCTTGTCGAGCACGGCTATTTGTTGCAACCGCACACTACCCGGCTTTATTTTATCGTCACCGGAAAGATCGATTACCTGCTGGAATTGGTTCGCTTTATCAAAGATGAAGAAAACATTCCGCTCGATGAAACCACAAGCCAGGCGGAGCTGCTGTAAATGGCCCAGACAAACGACGAACAGCTGTTAAGCAATGTGTTCGACGTCGGTGTTGAACGCCTTAAACTGATCGGCAACCACGCCCAAGTGTTAATGCAGGGGTATTTGAGCGGTGGCATTGAGGCCTCGGCTTTGAGTGAGCAAGCGCTTAAAAAACTCATTAACGCCCGGGTCATTTATCAGCCCGACGACAGCCATGAACTCAAGTTGCGCCACCCGGTAACACAACTTATCGCAGCGCTGGTTACCGACGAAAGCCGACGTCAGGTGAATGCCGACATCGCTGATAAATTGCAAAGCATTCGCGGTTTTGTGCAGGGGTTTCGCGAAGCTCAGCGCAGTGGTGATGTGATACGCGCCGATAACCAGCTACAACGTACCGAAGAGGCCGTCTACGATCTGACGTCACAGTTTGAAGAAGCGATCTTCAGCCTCTGGCATCGACTGAATTCGAACTTTGGCTTTGTCAGTAATTTAAGCGATAAAATCCGCGAAAATAGCCGGGCGCAACAGCAAATAAGACGCTTGATCGAAGGTTTGTCGTTGATCGACTTTGATGAATTGATCGAATTGGCCGAGGGCAATCCGACCCTGCGTAAGCTCCTGGTGACTAAGTTGCAAGCGCAGATAAACGGCCATCATGGCAGCTTATTAGAAGTACAAAAGCGTCTGGTGGAGCTGATGACACGGTTTCGTGAGCAACAGGAACGCAGCTTACTGGTGACGCGTATGGCGGGCTTTTTGCGTGAGCATCCGGGCTTTACCGTCGGCGACTATGCCTACCGTAGCCGGGTACCAACGCTGATAAACCAGGCTACCGCTATTATTCCGGCCGCAGCCGTAGCATTGGATCGTCGCGATCAGCACACTGATATTGCGTCTATGGTACATGGCCTTTATAAAGAACTGGCCATAAGAGCCAAAACCAATGACGCTGATTCAAACACTCAAGCGGTGGATAACCGTGAGCAACAGCAAGCGGTCGAGGCGCGACAACAGCAACTCAAACACGACGCCATGCAGTATTTTATTGCCGTTTGTGACAGCGAAGCACCGCTCTCGGCGCTGGACTATCTGTACCAGCAGTCACTTGAATGGCCTGCCGAGGCCTGGCTGTTCCAGGTGATTGGTGAATACAACAGCTTGCCGCGCCACGAACAAAAGCTCTTTAACATCGAGCGCAGCGAACAGCCGCTAAGTCGTTATAATCAGGTCATCGTCATCGAAGACATCACCCTGAGTTTTAACACCTAGCTTGCCCCCTTGGCGCAAATATGGAGCGATCGCGATGAGTGATAACCTAACGCCGAAACAACGACAACGGCTGCGCACCATCAATGATAAATTGCGTTACAGCATGGAACTGACATGCCGACTTAATGCAACGGATAAGGAACTGCTATCGTGGTGTGTGGAACAGGACCTCATTAGCGCCGCCGCGGCAGAGGCGCCGGTATTTGTTTACACAAACATGTTGTTGAAACAAATCAACAATCGGTTAGCGCAACTCGGTGTTGCGCCTTTTACCGCGGATCAGAGCGTCAGTAGTCTGCAACAAGCACAGCAGGGCGGTGCTGAGGTTAAGTCCATTCGTCAGCAACCTCGTGCGAATCGTATTCTGACGGCGCAACGTGTCGGCTCGTATTGGCAGATTATTGATCTGGACTACCGTTCAGTTGAGCCGCAGCAATATCGCGAAATCATCGTGGTTGAAAACCTGGACTGCTTTTACCAGCTCAACGACTTTGAACTGCCCATTACCGCACAGTCTTTGATTGTTTACCGGGGGGACAGCGTCTACGGTAAAGGACGGGCTGCCTTATTATCACAATGGCGGAAAAGCGGTAAGCCATTAAAATATTTTGGGGATCTGGATATTAAAGGCTTCCATATTGCCCAAAGCGAAGGGTTTTCGCATATCGCTGCACCGGCATTGAGTTGGTTTGCGCAGCAGGCATCAGTGCAGGCGTTTAACATTGACCAGGCGAACCTTTTAAAGGCGCTGGAAACAAAGGGAGAAGCCGGCCGCTATCACAAGGTGTTGCATGAACAGCGGGCATTGCTGCAACAATGGTTACAAGGCGTGCCATTGCTGTGGGTCGAAACGAACGGGTAAGATAACCGCAAGGTTTTAACGAGAGGTCAGTATGAAAAAACAAACGTTGATGGCAGCGCTGGCGTTGCTACCGGGTATGGCGATGGCCACCGGATTATCACTGACGGTGCACAAAAGCCCGACCTGTGGCTGCTGCGTTAAGTGGATTGAAAGTTTTCACGATGGGGTAACCATCACCGAGCAAAATCATCAGGACATGAGCCCTGTCAAGGCCGAGTATGGCATACCGCAGCAGGCTGCATCATGCCATACCGCAGTTGATGACAAGGGTTTTGTATACGAAGGCCACGTGCCGCCGAAACTGGTTGAAGCCTATGCCGGCGGCGAGCGCAGTGCCAATGGCAAAGGCCTGGTGGTGCCGGCTATGCCGATCGGTTCGGTCGGTATGGATTATGACGAGCGCTTCCAGCCCTACGTGGTTTATGAATTACTGGAAGACGGCAGCGGTCGGGTTTATGCCGAGATCGATTCAAAAGAAACACAAGCCCAGTGGCGTTAACGCCATCTCAAACACGATAACAACGAATAAAGGATGTATGGATGTCACAAGACACGCAGTTTTCGCCGAATCAGGCCCAGCAAATCGTCAGGTTGCAAACGCAGTTTAACCAGGGACTTGACGCTAATTGGCCGCACGCACCGACATTGCCCCGAGATGATATGGCGGCGGTCATTGTTGAGTTGGGCGAGCGCTATGATCACCTCGGTTATAAATGGTGGAAAAAACAGACGCCGGATCATGAACAAGCCAATATGGAACTCATCGACGTCCTGCATTTTGCGTTGTCCGACGTTATCGAAGTGCTGGCGCAGGAAGGCAGTGACAACCCGCTGGAGCGAGCCGCTGAAAAGCTGCTTGAAGCCAGCGTTAAGGCCAATGCGGAGCACGCCCGTAACGCCAAGTGGCTGTTACGTCATACGGCGCTTGAGGGACGTCCCGAACTTGATCGTCCGTTGTGCTTTGGCAACGAGTCTTTGGCGCAACTGCTGAGCATGCTTTACCAAGCCTACGGCAGTGCCGAAGCGGTCTATGTCAGTTACGTTGGCAAAAACGCATTGAACCATGTGCGTCAGCAGCGTGGCTACAAAGACGGTACCTACATCAAAATGTGGCAAAATGAAGAAGACAACGAGGTGATGGTGCGGTTATTATTGAACAGTGATTCGATATTAAACAGTCAATCGCCATTGGATGACGCTGTCGCACTATTATTGGCACACTACGACAGCCACGTGGCGCGTTAGACGGCACAATGTTATGACCTAAGGCGGTAAACCATGGAGAAGCAGGTTGCAACGGACTCTGCGTCAGAACTCAATGAATTGGTTCATGACATTCCTGCCATTGTTTATCGCCTGGCGTTTGGGCACCCCAGTCTCGGCGCTTCGATATCGGCAGACGTGCAGCGCACATTGGGTTACAACCCGACTGAACTGGATGATCTGGAACAGTGGTGGTTTGACAATATCCATCCGGTTGACCGTGAGCTTGCGTTAAAAAAGTTTCAAGTATGGTATGAAAACGGTGCTGACGGCGTACTGCGTCGAGAGTATCGTTTTCGGCATCAGAATGGCGGCTATTTATGGGTCGAAGATAGCCTTCGCCAGCAACATGCGGTGTCTCAATCCGTGCAGTTTTACGTCGGTATCCTGGTTGTCATTGATGCTGAAGTAAAAGCCCGCTCACGCATACAGCACCTTACTGAGGTGGCTCCGGGAGCGTTCTTTCAACTGCAAATTGTCTCGCCGACAGAGTTCTATTTTCCCTACGTCAGTCATCAGGTGAATGAACTGCTTGAGCTTAGCCCCTTGCAGTTAAAAGAAGAGGGTGCGGTATTGCTCGAGAGAGTGCATGCGGACGATGCCAAAAGCTTGTTGCAGAGCTTTGCTGATGCAAGCACCTCAGCGCAAACCATTGTGTGTGAGTTCCGGGTGGAAGTCGGTGGCCAGATCAAATGGCTGTCGATGCATGCCGCCGCCGAGCAACATCTCACTGATGTCAGCTCTTGGTACGGAATACTGACCGACGCGACACAACGCAAGACCATCGAAAAAGAAATGCAGCAGGCCTACGATGACCTGCGCCTGGCACAGGAGGTTGGGCGTGTTGGACACTGGAAGCAAAACGTCGAAACCGGTGAGCTGATGTGGTCTGACATGATTTATCAGATTCTTGGATTGGACCCAAATAAGGTTTCCCCCTGCGTTGAACTGTTTAATGAGCTGGTACACCCGGACGATCTGGACACGGTTTTGCACCATGAAAAGACCGCCATTGAAGAGGGTGTGCAAGGTTACCAGCACCGTATTCGACATGCCGACGGTCACTATATCTGGGTTGAGGAATACGCCACACCGCAGGCCGATGGCGTTACCTTAATTGGCGCGGTGCGAGATATCAGCGAGCAAAAAGCACTCGAACTTAAACTAAGAAAGTTGGTGGCTACCGACGATATGACCGGGTTGTTTAACCGGCGCTTTTTCTCGGATCAGGTAGAGCGAGCCTTAGCCGATGCCAAACGGCACGGTACACCGTTGTCCCTGATTATGGTCGATATCGACTACTTTAAGCGGGTTAACGATACCTATGGCCACCCGACGGGCGATGACGTCATCATTGCGATGGCTCAACTGCTGAAACGCGGAACCCGGGTCAGTGATTGTTGCGCCCGTATCGGCGGCGAAGAGTTCGCGATTCTGCTACCGGAGACAACGTTATCGCAGGCAGAGCAAATAGCCGAGCAGTTGCGTGCTAACATCGAACAAACCCCGATCGCCGTGCAAGGAGGGCAGTCGTTATCGATAACGGTTACGGCTGGTATCGCCACCGCTGAAGCCGGCGATAGTTGGACCCAGTTGCTTGGGCGCGCCGATAAAGCACTTTATCGCGGTAAACAATCCGGCCGTAACCGGGTGCACCGTTAACTGAGCAGGCGTTGGCGTAATTGGTCCGGCGCCAGCCCAAGCCAGCGTTTACAGGCGCGCCGAAAATTGTTGGGGTTACTGTAACCGAGTTGCTGCGCAAGTTCGCTGTTGGTGCCACCGGGTTGCTGCAACAAATCCAGCAGTTTATACAACCGCACTTGATCATAAAACACCTGATACGACTGACCAAAACTGGCGAATAGGCGTTTGCAGGATGATACGCTAAGCCCCATGGCCATTGACAACTCGCTTAATGAGACATCCTCTGAGCGGTTCAGCCGCAACAACACGTAGCGAAAAATACGTTCAAATTGTGCGGGAGCTGCTAAAGACAGCCGTTGTATTTGACAGAAATAGCGGGCTTGTTTTAGTTGCCCGGGCTGCACCGTTCGGCTCTGATTCAATTGTTGGCGGGGGATTACCAGACGGGGGATCTCGCGCACATGGGTCTGTACTCGCCACTTTTGCCACACCGGCAGGGGAGAGATATCCGGCGGTAGGTGCAAACACCAATGATGAAGATCATGACCACGCAGCTTGGCAATGGACACCATCAAGGCAATGGTCAGTTTTATGCTGGCACGCCGCGCCGCCGCCGTCATTTTGTTACGGCTTCCCGAAAAGGGAATGATGTCGAGGACAAGATCGTCCATCCGCCGATGCGGTAACACCACTACGTTGGGGAGCACCAGATCGCGGTAGCGATAACCGTATTTAAGCGCATCAGCAAGACTGGCGGCCTGCAAACTCAACTCCACCAGTGGGTTGAGCGCCGTCTGACAAAAGGTCTCGGCCAACAATTGCCATATCTGTGGCTCATTAACCCGGCATTCAACCTGCCCCAGTAATTGTTGCAACTGGTAATGGGAAATGCGGTAGTCAGCCGTTTTTATGTCGTCGTAATAGGGAGGTAAGTCCCGTAGCAACTCATGAGTGTTGATACCCCGCTGCCGCAGCAGCGGCTGCAGAGCTGCCAGCCACGGTTTAGCGTACAGCAGCGGTGCGTTAAGCGCGCGCCCGGGCTGCACGTGTAATCCCTCGCTGGACGTCGGCACTGGTGTGTGCGGCGGCTTCAGTAAGCGCATTAAGAGCCTGTTCTGCGCTGTGTTCTTTTACTTCGTGCAAAGTAACCTGACAACCCAGATAAGCGGGCGTATTCAGTTCACTGGTAATGGCGTTAGGTAACCCCGCCAGCAGTTGGCGAGCGTGTGCGTAATCGGTATTTGGCAACAGAATCAGAAAGCGGTCGCTGTGTTCGCGGCAGACGCAATCGCTGGGCCGCAGCAACAATGAAATCAATTCGCTGACGTGATGCAACAGCTTATCACCGGCGTGGCTGCCATAGCTTTGATTAAAGCGAGAAAAACAGGTCAGGTTAACGTGAGCGATACACAATGGTTGTGCCGATTCTGCGGCATGAGAGATTTCGCGTTGCAGTAAATAATGGAAATAGCGTGCGGTATACAGCGTCGTCAGTGGGTCCAGCCATTGGTGTTCGCGCAACACTTTTTCCCGTGTTGCCAGTTGCCGAGTAACCAGCAGGTGTTCTTTGCGCCATTCCAGTGCGCCGATGGCGATTAACATCAGGCCCAGCGGCTGAGGCAGCGATTCGAGCCAGCTTACCAGGCGTAAATCGTCGGGGTAGTGAACAAATTCATCAAGTAGGTCAAGACTCAGGGAAAATACCAGAATGAGGCCGCCGCTGTAAAAATGATCCGTCACCCGCCCCTGCGGGCGTGTTGATACCATCAATAGCAAACCAAGCACCGCAAGTATCAGGGTTGATGCTTCACCGAGCACATCATAAAAATCAATGATTACCAGCGCTTTGGCGCTACCTAACTGATAGCTGATCAACACCGCCAGAGCCATCACCAGAACCATTAATGCCACTCTCCAGTGACCCAACTGTGTTATCCATGATGGTTGTTTCGTATACACCTCGGGCTCCGTTAACCGTGCAAAACTGCTGTAACCATAACCTGCGTTAATGACAAAGCGGTGACACCCTGATGGCAGGATTGAGCTAATACGACCCGAATCAGAACAGCTCGGAATGGCTAACCGGCAACCGTTGTAGTGTCATGAAAGCCGCCTAGGGTAGCAAGCGTTAACCCAAACAACTCAGGTGAGGATGATCATGAAAACGTCGTATTTGGCCTATGCCATTGCCGTGTCCTGTGCAGCGACAGGAACCGCGCAGGCCGCTATGCAGCAAAACGAAACACAACAAAGCTCCGAAGCCGAGCAGAAGGTGCTGGAAGAGGTGGTGACCATAGGTTACCGAGACTCGGTTAAGCGGGCCGTTCAGCAGCAGCGCGAATCAGGCGGAATCATTAACGTGCTGAAAAAGGACGACATGGGAAAACTGCAGGATGACAGCGTCAGTGACGCCTTGCAGCGCATTCCCGGTTTATCGGTGGAGCGCGATCAAGGCGAAGGCCGCTTCATCCGCATTCGTGGCCTGGCGCCGGATCTTAACTCGGTATCCTACAATGGCACCGTTTTGGCTGCGCCTGAGGCCGGTCGCCGTGCGGTAGCGTTAGATGTTATCCCGTCGGACTTACTGGAATCGGTGGTGGTGAATAAAACGCTGACGCCGGACATTGCTGCCGGTAGCCTCGGTGGCAACATCGAACTGAAAAGCATGACCGCCTTTGATCGTGACGGAGCGTTCTACTCATTGGGCGCGGATCTGGGTTACAACCAGCAGGCGTCAGAAACCAACCCTAAAGTTTCCGGTGTAATCAGCAATACGTTCGATATCGGCGGTAACGACGACAGCTTTGGGGTTGCCTTTGCCGGTAGCCATCAGGAACGCTCGTTTACCACGGATAATGTCGAAACCGGCGGTAACTGGGACTTTGATGAACCGGGTCTGGAAGAGTTTGAACAACGTGCCTATGCCGTCACTCGTGAACGGACAGGCTTAGCCCTTAACCTCGACTATCGGCCAACTGAAAATGCCGAGTATTACCTGCGCACGCTCTACAGCGAGTTTGCTGACACTGAAATCCGCCAAGGCATCATTACTGAATTTGCTGAGCCTCTGGTGGAAGGCTCAACCGGGGCCGGTGAGGTGGTGCGTGAACTGAAGGACCGCACAGAAACCCAGAAAATTCAGGCCTATGTACTAGGTACGGAACAACGCATGGGTGACTGGCAACTGACGGTGGAAGCGGGCACCAGTGAAGCCAGCGAGTCACAGCCCTTTGCCATCGGTGGCGCTCAGTTTGTGCAGGAGTTTGACGACGGCCTCGGCTATCGTGGGGTGAAAAAACTGCAGTTGCTGGCACCGGATACGGCTTATCAGACCGGCGGTTATGACATAGACGAAGTTGAAGTTAGCGACGCCTATACTGAGGAAACCGAAAGCAATGCGAAAGTGGACATTGCTTACGACTGGATGCAGCCAAGCTATCAGGCGACTTTTAAAGCCGGGGTAAAAGTCAGCCAACGGGAAAAAACCGCCCGTGAAGACATATACATCTACGAGGACTTTGCGGACTTAGGGGTGAGTGGGCTAACTCTCGCGGATTATCAGACGGGTGAGGTTGATTACGGGCTCGATCGCTTTGGGCCGGGTATCAATGCCGGTGCTTTGTGGCAGATGTTGGAACCGCTGGAGCGGGATGAATTCTTCGACGAGGTAGAATCGCGTATTGCCAGTTATGGCATCGAAGAAGACATCAGTGCCGGTTATTTTATGTTTGATATCGGAGTTGATCGTTGGCAGATCATCGCCGGTGCGCGCTATGAACATGAAAAGCGCAGCGCAAACGGCAGCCGTTATAACGATGAAACCGAAACCTTTACCCCGGAATACGCAGAATTCAGTGACGCCAACTGGCTACCGAGCCTGGTTACACGCTATGACGTAACTGATGCCACTATCCTGCGTATGGCCTACAGCACCGGCCTGGTGCGTCCAAACTTCGAACAGGTACGGCCAAGTTACTTCCTGGAAAACGACGACGGCGACTTAAAGTCTGAGTTTGGTAACCCGGCACTGCAACCGCTGACCTCGCAAAACCTTGATCTGGGTGTCGAGCATTATGATGAGTCATTGGGTGTGGTATCGCTGATGGCGTTTTATAAGGACATTGAGAATTTCGTTTATGAGGCGGATCTGGCAGGTCGTCCGGGTTATGAAAACTTCGACGAAGCGGTGACCTTCATCAATGGCGATGACGCTTATCTGTATGGCCTGGAGCTGAACGTGGTGCACCAATTATCGGGCTTCAATAACTGGCTGGATAACGTCCTCATCAGCAGCAACGTCACCCTGACCGACTCGGAAGCCACGGTCGACTGGCTGGATGACGGGCAACTGCAAACCCGTGACATTGCGTTACCCAGTCAGTCAGACACCACCGCCAACCTGGCACTGGGTTATGAAACCAATCGCCTAAGCCTGCGTCTGGCCGCAAACTATAAGTCGGAGTACCTGGCGGAGCTGGGCGACGTTGAGGACAGCCGCTACGACATCATGGAAGACGATAACCTGACCGTCGACTTCTCGGCGAAATGGGTCATCAATGACAACCTGAATGTCAGCTTCGCGGCCAACAACCTGACCGACGAACCTTTCTATGTGTACACCGGCCAGCGTCGTTATAACGCGCAATACGAGCGCTATGGCCGCAGCTACACCCTGGGTATTCAACTGATCAACTGGTAAATGAACGACATTATGACAAACCGATTAGGAAAAACCGTGAAACTTAATACGATAACCGGCGCCGTTTTATCGGCGCTGATGCTGACATCCGCCTGCGCTTCTAATGCCGGACAGACACCGATTCGTCATCAGGCTGTGGTCGGGGATAGCACCGTGGTGGCGACGAATACCGGTGTTTATTACGGCGAGCAACAACTGGTAGAGGGCGATTTCTTCCACTTAAAAGCGCTGCAATTAACGTCCGGGGCGACTGTGTTTGCGGCCGTTGAGGGTAACGATCAGCAGTTGCATCTATGGCAGGCTAAAGACGGCAAAGCAGAGCCGTTATGGCAGGGCGAAATTACGACCCGTGTGGTTGAAGACTTGTGTTTTTACGAGAGTCGTGAAAATCGACAACTGTCGGTATTTTTGCTCGGTGGCCGAGGCGGTGCTGAGCAGCGCTTACTGCAACAGGACGGTCAATGGCTGCCACAGCCGCTGACCATTCGCGCCATGAATGTCCCTTTTGACAGCACGGCCTGCGCCGTATCGCAAGAACAGGGTAAACTCTATGTGGCTGAGGCCGATCAGGCCATCTGGGCATACAATGCCGAACCCGAGGTCGACGAAGGACGTGACTTAATCGCGGCCAAAGCGCCGTTCGGTGACATTCAAGCCGAATTGAAAGCGCTGGAATTGATGTCCGATGGCAGTCTGCTGGCATTGGAAGAAGAAGCACCGCGGCTGTTGCTTTATCGTGCCGACGATAATGGCTATCAATTTGAGCGCGCGATGAGCTTTGACGGGATTAATGCGCTTACCGATATTTCGCTGACGGCTGATGGTGATGTGTTGCTAACCGAAGAAAACCTGAATGCGATGCAGACTGTGCAGATCGACGTTGCGGCTGCGACAGAACCGCGGTCGCAACAGCCGGTCGCCCAGGTTGCGGCGACGCTGGAAACGCAGCCATCACCGCGCCGTGGTGATGCGATTGATGATCCAGCGGTATGGGTACACCCCACTAAGCCCGCGGCGAGCCGGATATTGGGCACCGATAAACGCACCGGCCTGTATGTGTATGATATGCAGGGTAACATTGTGCAGGAGTTGGCCGTCGGCCGTTTAAACAACGTTGATGTGCGTGGCAACCTGGCCGCTGCGACATTGCGAGATGACAACAGCATTCAGTTATTTTCCATCAGCGACGACGGCGTGCTGACACCTGCCGCTAACCAAACCACGGACATCGAAGAAATCTATGGGCTGTGCATGGGTTATGACAGTAACACTGAGCAAGCGTCCGTTTACATCAACGGTAAATCCGGTCGCATTCAGCACTACCTGGTTAATGCCGACGGCAGTTTGCAGTTAGCGCGAGAAATGCAGGTGCCGACGCAACCGGAAGGTTGTGTTGTCGATGACGCCAGCCAGCGTTTGTTTGTTGGTGAGGAAGATGTGGCGGTCTGGTTGTTCGATGCTAAACCCGACGGCGGCAGCGACGGTGACATCGTTATTCGGGTAGCGGACCATCCGCAACTGGTGGATGACATCGAAGGCCTCGCCTTTGCCCGTATTAACGGAGAGCCCATGCTGTTTGTGTCCAGTCAGGGTAATGACAGTTATATGGTATTCGATGCGCAGGCGCCGTGGGCGCGGCGCGCCCATTATCGCATCCGCACTAACGTTGAGTTGGGCTTGGACGGCGCTTCGGAAACCGACGGAATCGAGGTAACCACACACTCATTAGGCGCGGGTTTTGCACAGGGCGCGTTCATTGTTCAGGACGGTCGCAACCGGATGCCGGAAGCCGGGCAAAACCTGAAGCTGGTGCCGCTGCAGGCGATCATCGATCTGCTCTGAGCCGGTGTTATTGGTTCGGCATAAAAAAACCGGCTTCGAGCCGGTTTTTTTGTGGGGTTTCGAACGCGCTATTTTTTAATCGGTTGTGCGTAGATAACGTCGGTGCCGTTCCAGCAGCGATCGTCACGGGCTGGCGCTGGGTTCTGACAGCGACGTTCAGCCGTATCCGGCACCTGATCCGTCAGGCGCTTGGAGCCGTCAGCGCGCTTATGCAATACAAAAGCATCGTACAGCTCTCCGGTGGCGGTGTAAGAACGGTACGCTACCTGTTGCTCGGAAAACGCCAGCGTCTGGAACAATTGCGTGTCTTCCGCGGTACGGTGCATCACCCGTTGTGCTTCATCGCTGACCAAATACATTTTCGGTCCGGCAACCGAAACCACGTAAACAGGCCCCGAATGGTCGGACAATTGACTGTGGCGTCCGTACGTATGGTCATGTCCCTGCAAGACAAAATCGACATCGAATTGTTCGTAAATGGGCTGCCAGTATTTACGTAAAGGCGGATTATCACGACCTTTCGATACCGATTGAATGGGGTGGTGATGAAACACCACGGTCCAGCGGTTGGGGTTGTCGGCTAATACGTTCTGCAGCCACTCAGCCTGACGCTTGGCGTGTGCTTCATCTTGTAACGCTTCGGTGGAATCCAGTGCTATGTATCGCACGCCCTGGACGTCGCTGAAATAAACGGTGTCAGACAACGCGTCTGGACCGTTACCCGCCACCGGATAGTGTGCTGTCCAGTTTGGCAGCAGGTGACGAATCGGATTGTCATCATCACTGCTGAATTCGTGATTGCCGGCTGCCGGTAGCTGGTTAACGGTAGCTGCCATCCAGTCCACCGCTGCGAACCACTCGCCCCATTCGTCATCGTGAATGCCATCACGGGAGTTCACCAAATCACCGGCGTATAACATGACCTTGGCCCGAGGCGCGGTGCGCAGACTTTCTCTTACGGTCCGTGAAAAATGAGAATAAACCGCATTTTGCGCGTCGCCAAAATACAGCGCGGTGTAAGGGCTGAACGTTGCCGCTGGGGTTCGGAACTGGTACCAATCACTCCAGGTACCGTCGCCGCTGACACGATAAGCGTACAAAGTATCCGGCGTTAATCCGTCAACGGTGACACGGTGGTGCTGTGCTTTGCCGTTAGCGCTGGTTAGACGAACGTGTTCCGCGCTGTATTCCGTTGCCTTAAGATGCAAGCCGGGCGAGGGCGTCGCCGCGGTAATTTGTAAAAGCGCAGGTTCGGACATTACCCGGGTACGCCAACTGAAAGTCTGACTGCGGGCGGGGGCGGCCGTCGCAATCAGCGCTACGCGATCAGGAAACGCCGATACCTTATAACGCATTTCGCCTTCAGGTACTGAGGTATTGGCGGGCTGAGTCTCAACCGCACTCATGGTGTCGCTGGTCGTTAAGATCAGCGCCATAGCGCAAGCGACTTTGGTTAAGGGTGACAGATGCATAAAGGTTCCTTTTGCGGATAAAAGATTCAGCTTATACTGCGGTAGTGACATCGATGTTGCGCATAACGGCCAGACTGAGCTGATCGGAGCACGCGCTGCAAACAATGGTATTATTCTGTACCCATCTGATAAGCTGTCATGGTTGTCAGAAGAAACACGCAAAAGGAGTTTGCTATGTCCTCACAGGGTTCACGACAAACATTAGTTCGGCAGTGGGAAATGCTAAAGCTATTGCCTACCCGGCCACCGGGAATGACCGCTAAAGACATTTGTCAGCAGCTCAATGACGAAGGCTTTCAAGTTTCTAAACGACAGGTTGAGCGTGACCTTGAGCAGTTGTCGCATTCCTTCGCGCTGATCTGTAACGACAAAGGCAAGCCCTACGGCTGGCATTGGATGGAAGGCGCGGGCGCTGACATGCCGGCAATATCCGCAGCCGAAGCGCTGTCATTGACGATGGTCGAAAAAGTGTTAAAACCACTGGTTCCGACGACCGTGCTGAAATCGATGGCACCGCGTTTAAACCAGGCTAAGGACAAACTGACGAAGCTGCAGCAAGGGGCGTCATTCGGGGACTGGCAAAATAAAGTGGCTTACGTGCCGGCCACATTGCAACAGCAAACCCCGAAACTCAGTGATGAGGTGCTCAGCAACGTACAACTGGCGCTGTTGCACAACCAATGCATCGACGTTAGCTATCAACCGGGCGCCAAGCCGGATGCACTGAAAAGCTACACGTTACACCCTTTAGCGATGGTACAACGTGGCGTCAGTACCTATCTGGTGGCTTGTGTTGACCCCTATGATGATCCCCGCTTATTTGCCTTGCACCGTATGCAGCAAGCCACGCCGCGCGACGATAAACCGGTAAAGACGCCGCCGGGCTTTACCTTAAAACACTATATCGACCAAGGCGGGTTGCAGTTTTCTGACGGCAATACGCTGCAACTTAAAGCGCGAATTGATCATAAGCTCGCCATGCACTTAACCGAAACACCGCTCAGTGATGATCAGCACATCACCACGGATGGGGATAAGCACTTGTTAAGTGCCACTGTTGCCGACTCGTGGCAACTGGACTGGTGGGTAAAATCCATGGGAGCGCAAATTGAAATTCTGCAGCCAGCATCGCTGCGCACCAGTATCATCAACGACCTGCAGCAAGCACTCGATAATTATCAGTATCGATAAAAACTCAAGCACTAACGTTAGCTGCTTTTTTGTGACTCGATTGAGTGTTATAGCGGGCCATACTGCTCTTCAATAATTCATTGATTAACCACGCGCATATAAATATGGACAAACAATCGCTAAAAGCAAACATAGCGCGTTATCGTTGGCTTACAACTGTTTGCGCCATCGTTAATAGCAATGCGCCCGTGTTTGGCTAGGCTTTTTCACTTTCATCAAAAAAGGAAAAAGCTGATGTCATCAAAAGGCATAAATAAAGTGTTTATTGTGGGTCATTTAGGCGCAGACCCGATACTGCGCCAGACGCAAAATGATACCGCAGTTGCCAATCTCAATGTCGCGACTTCTGCATCCTGGAAGGATAAAGTCACCGGCGAAACCAGGGAGCAAACCGAATGGCACCGCTGCGTGTTGTATCGGCGGTTAGCGGAAGTCGCCGGTGAGTACCTTCATAAAGGCAGTAAGGTTTATATCGAAGGTCAGTTGCAGACCCATAAATGGCGAGACGATAACGGCACTGACCGATACAGCACGGAGATTATCGTGCGAAATTTGCAAATGTTGGATAGCAAAAGCAGTGCCGATAAAAATCGCCCTGCCACGCATAGCGTTAACTAAATGTACTCAGCCGCCAGTATCGTTACACTGCGCGGCTGGTTCATGCTTAACTCCAGGAACAGCGTCATTTTTCACGCAATTTAAAGATCAAACCTATTACGCCGGCCCAAATAAAGACAAACGGCACCAGCAGATTAACCGCACCCAACGCCCCCGCAGCCAATTTTTCGCTAAGCGAGTAGGGCGACAGCTCGCTAATCCAGAGCTCGTGCGGGAATAATTGCGCATGATACAGGGTTAAAATAACTTTGAAGGCAATACCCACTATGATGTTGACGTACCAAGGTAGTTCGAGCAGGTGATCAAATATCCCGTTTAGTGTCTTTTTAAGCATTTCCATCTTCCTACCAAGTTATTAATTTAAAGCCAGTTTACCGGTAGGAGCGTCATTTTATGTCGCAGCAAATTCGTTGCAATTAACCCCCTTTACATCCACTTCAAAACAAACCACACTAGCGCAAGAGTTCACATAAAAATAACAAGTTAACGATGTCAGAAACTGCTAAAACACGCATTAACGAGTCGATGCTGGAAAAATTGTCTTATGCCCAACGCCAGCGGTTGGCTTACATCGATTTTTGTTTGCTGTTTAAAGGCGAAATTTATCGCAACGATCTGATTAAGCGATTTGAGGTGGGGTTGTCGGCCGGTTCGCGCGATTTCAATCTCTACAAAGAAGTCGCTCCGCAGAATCTGGTGTACGATCATCAATTAAAACGTTATTTTCAAACCGACAGCTTTGAGCCGGTATTCGAACACGATCCTAAACGCACACTGGTGAAACTGGCCAACGACATCAGCGACGGTTTCGATGCCATCGGCGACGTGCAATTTCCGGTGGAAGCGCCGACCAGCCTCAATGTGCCGGACATTTTTGTGATTGCGCGGCTGGTACAGGCGATGCTTAAGCAGCAAGCTGTGATGATCCGTTACACATCGCTGTCGAGCGGTGAAAGCCGCCGCGAAGTGGTGCCGCATACCATTGTGGATAACGGTCAGCGTTGGCACGTACGGGGTTACGATCGCAAAACCGAGAGCTTCCGTGACTTTGTGCTGACTCGCATCAGCGAGGCGGAAATTACCGATAACGCCGGTGTTGAGGAAGGCAGTGAAAGTGATCATGAATGGCATCGGAAGATCCCGTTACAATTGGTTGCTCATCCGCATAATGTGACGCACAGCAAAGCCATTGAGATGGACTATGGTATGACCGACGGTGTGCTGACCATCGATGTGCGCGCCGCCATGGCCGGCTATTTGCTGCGACGCTGGAACGTCGACTGTACCGAAGATGCCAGTCTCAATGGTCCCGAATACCAACTTTGGCTGCGCAACCGCACCAGTTTAATGAATACCAGTAACCTGGCCATCGCACCGGGGTATAAGGTGACGTAACTTGCGCCTTAGGCGCAAGCCACGGGTAAACGGGAAAAGGATTATGTCCACAAACATCATCTACTACTCCAAAAACGCCGAAACCCTGGCGGACAATTACAACAGTGTGCCGTTTGAGTCAGTGCATAAAGATTGGCTGCACGAGCTGCCAACAGAGGGCATGGTGCTGGATGTCGGCGCCGGATCCGGGCGCGATGCACGTTTTATGGCCGCCAAGGGTTTAAACGTCGTGGCCGTAGAGCCTGCCGAAGGCATCCGTGAAGTCGCACAAGGCTACACCGTCGGCAAGCCGGTGCACTGGCTTAACGACAGCCTGCCCGATCTCAGCCAGGTGTTTGCACTGCAAACCAAGTTTGATCTTATTTTATTAAGCGCTGTATGGATGCACATCCCGCCGTCACAACGCGAGCGCAGCCTGCGCAAGTTAAGCTCTCTGTTAAAACCCAACGGTAAGTTGGTGATTTCGCTGCGTCACGGTGCCTGCCACGACGAACGCACGATGTACGAAGTTTCTGCCGACGAACTGGCGCAATTAGCCAGCCGCTTTGGCTTAACCTATCAGTTACTGACGCCCGAACAACAAACCGACGAACTCGGCCGCGGCGATGTCAGCTGGCAAACCGTGCTGCTGACCTTACCCGATGACGGCACCGGTGCCTTTCCGCTGCTGCGCAACATCGTCGTTAATGACAGAAAGACCTCCACCTACAAAGTTGCCTTGCTGCGAAGTCTGCTGCGCATCGCCGAAGGGCACCCCGGCGCGGTGTTGGATCAAACCGAAGATCATATCGCACTGCCGATGGGACTGGTGGCGCTGTATTGGCTGAAGCTTTATAAACCCCTGGTTGATCACTATGGCATGCATCAAAATAACAACACCTCGGCGGGTCTGGCCTTTGTGCAGCCAAGGGGTTGGGCGTTATTAAAACATACTACGGCCGCCGATTACTTTATTGGCGCGTACTACAGCGGCGCAGAGCAGGCACAAGCGCTGTATCAGACACTCAAAGACATTGCCGCGACCATTAAAAAGAATCCGGCGACTTACACCACTTTGCCCGGTAGCAATACCGCCGTATTTGAGGTTGAGCTTAATCGCACCACCAAACCAACCGCCGGGCTGACCCTGGATCGGCCGTTTTTAGCCTCACTCGGCACCTTTTATGTGCCCAAACACATTTGGGACTCGTTAACCCGCTTTAGCGTGTGGATAGAGCCGGCGCTGGTGAACGAATGGGCGGCGTTGATGCACAGTTACGACGTCAATCGACAACAATTTAACCGTAATGATTATTTAGAGGCGCTGGACTGGAAAGACGATACCCGCAGCACCAACCGCGTTCGCCATCGGGTTAACGAACTGCTCGCCAGCGATGACGTCGCCTGTTGTTGGTCCGGCAAACACATCAAACCCAGCGACTACGCCGTGGATCATGCATTCCCGTTTGCCCGCTGGCCGAATAACGACTTATGGAATTTACTGCCCACCCGCAAAGCGGTAAACGCGAACAAATCTGACCGCCTGCCAAGCAGCGACAAACTGTTGTCGTCGCGCGAGCTCATCCTGCATTGGTGGCAACAAGGCTGGAGTGACAACCGCCGAGAGTTTTTTACGCAAGCCAATTTGGCATTGCCCAACTTACACCACAGTAATCAAAGCTTTGACGACGTATTCGAAGCCTTTGCGCTGCAACGCGACCGCATTAAAGATATCCAGCAGTTGGCGGAGTGGGGGTAGACGCATCTCCCTTAAGGTAAGCTATTATTTACTTTTAAAGAGAGAATTAATAATTAACAACTAAAAGTAATATATGTTTGACTTTTAGGTAATTTCGTCTAAACTTTCTTGCTAAAAGTAAACTAAAGTTAACCATTATGTCTAAGCAACCTACCGGGCGTAGCGTCAAAGCGACAGCGATGCCTAACTTAGAACAGCAGTTTTCGCCGCAGCAATTAGCATCCGCGATCCGAGCCAAGCGCACTAAAATGAAATTGTCGCTGGAGGCAGTTGCGGATGCCTTGTCGATTTCTAAGCCCACGTTAATAAGAATAGAAAAGGCGGATACCAACGTAAAGCTTTCTACATTGCTTCAGGTGATGGAATACCTCGGTTTGACGTTTGCCGTGGTGTCTGACGACATAGAACACAGCGCAAACGAAGGATATGCAGATGACGAGTGGTTCTAATACGCATCATCTCAAGGTCCTTTTAGGCAACCAAAGGGTAATAGCAACACTGACGTTGCCGGTAGGCTCTGAAACTGAGCTGATGTTAACCTATGAGCCCGATTGGGTTATTGACGGTTTTGCAATATCGCCACATTTGCCGTTATCCGGTAATTTCGATAGCAGTGCGGTTCGTCATTTTTTACAGAATATGTTGCCCGAAGGTAAAGGCCTGGAAGAGCTCACCAGCAATACGACCATCTCGCGTAATAATACCTTTGGCCTTATCAAAGTTATTGGTACTGACACCTCCGGCGCACTGTCATTTATTAGCGATACCCAAGAAAATACCAAAACAGACTTTCGCCTGATCACAAAAGATGAAATGAACAAGCGACTGGAAAGATATCGCCTGACAGGTGAGTCAATAGCCTATTGGGATGGCCGTATGCGGTTATCGGTAGCAGGGGTTCAGGACAAACTTAACCTATTGGAAATTGAAGGACAAATGGGCTTTGGCGAGGGAGACCTGTGTTCAACTAAAATTTTTAAATTTGAATCCGGGCGGGCACCGTTTATTGCCGTCAACGAGTTCTTTATCCTGAATTTGGCACAGCACGCTGGCTTGCCGGTACCCACAACTGAGCTGCGCACCTATGGTGGTGTCAGAACCTTGGTTGTTGAACGATTTGACCGAAAGCTTGATACCAGTAGTCAGCGGGTTTTTCGGCGTCATGTGATTGATGGGTGCCAGGCGACTAACTTACCTCCTTCTTATAAATATGAACGTCAGCATGGCGACGAGGGCGATGGGCGGTACATTCGCGATGGCGTCTCTTTCCCGAAACTCTTCGCCATTCAAACCGCTAATCAAGCACATTACCGCACACAACTGATCCGTTGGATGATTTTTAATGTTTTAGTGCGCAACTACGATGCACATGGCAAAAATATCAGTTTTTATGTCGGTAAAAACGGTCTGACATTGGCGCCGTTCTACGATTTGGTCAATATTAAGGCCATTATCGATGAAATCGAAAAACGCCAACAGGATGCTCCCATTGACCAGCATTACGCCATGTCGATAGGTGAGTATGAGAGCGGAACAGCGGGGAATTTTTCCGATCCCTTTACCGCCTATATGCTAGCCGACGTGGCAGAAGAATTTGGCTTTTCGCCGGCTCGCATGCAGTTACTGGCTCAACAAACCATTGACGCGGTACATAAAGCGATTACAGCCGCGCATGCAGCGACGGTGGATCAGGATATCTCGACAGCAGAGTTGGCGCATGTTGATCATTGTATCACTATTATTCAGCAGGCCAGTGCCCAGTTAACCGAGCAGATTGCGTTAATTCCGGAGATGGCCAAACGCTTGTAAAAGCCCGCAATAGTTGCGGGCTAAATGTTTTATGAGGCTAGTAACTTAAAACGCGTAGCGGAGTGACGCGTTTAAGGTGTCGATGTCCAAATCAGCGTCGCTGAGGCGGTACATTTCGTAACCCACACCGACCGAGATATTGTCGGTGAAGTAGTAAAATGCGTTGACCTGGGCACGCACAATGTCTTCGCTATCGATATTCACATAGTCCACCTTGCCACCTAACTCGAATGACGATGTTAACATCGAGCGAACACCAACGCCCAAACCAAAGCCGGTTTCACCGTCAGAGGCAGAAATACCGCCGCCGGAACCTGATACTTCCAGTCGCTCCACCGATACCGTTGCAAACATATCGGTGTTACCCGATACACTTTGGTAAAAGCCGGCACCTGCACTGAACATGTCTAAATCGGCACTGGCACCATTGGCATCTTCCGATACCGCTTTGTAATCGCCAAACAGCATCCAGTTGTCGCTAAGCGCAACCGAGCCATTCAGGCCAAAGCCGTCAAAAGACGCCTCGCCAAAGCCGATATCGATATCGGTATCCAGGTACGAAATATCGACTTTGTTCCAATTAGGCGACTGCGCCATTGCCGCTCCTGAAGCCATGATTAATGCAACCGCTAAGATAGACTTTTTCATTAAATATCTCCTTATTGACCAACTATCACCATCGTGGTGAATCCCTATATGAAAACATCGTGGTGCGTCATTTTGGGTCGTAGCCAGTTAACCTGATTACGACCCAAAATGACGCGCCAACCTAATAATCTTATTTAGTTACTAAAAATTAGCACATCAGCATCAAAGTTTATGATAAAAATAATATTTATAATTAACAAGATGTTAACACGCATGGTAGAATCTTCTAAATTCCAACGGAATTTCCACAAAACGGAGTTGTTATGAAATTGAAAATGTTGCCGCTGGCGATTTCAGCGGTATTGATGGCCGGCTGTGCGTCACAGTCACCCACCCCAAACCCCGCTAAGCCGGCTGTTAATGAGCCTGCACAAGCTGCCGCACAACAACAAATGCAAAATCAAGCGCCGGAAGCGGTTACCCTAAAACGCAAAATTGCCGTCGGGCGCCTAACCAACGAAACCAATTATGGCCGCTCGCTGTTGCGTGGTGCCGACGAAGGCAAGTTCGATAAAAAAATTGCGGACATGTTCAGTCAGGCCATCGTTAATACCAATAACTTTTTGATTTTTGAGCGCCAGGATCTGGGTTTACTGAAAAACGAAACCCAGTTGCAAAACAAGCCTGACGAAATGGTTGGTGTCGACACCTTGGTTATTGGATCGCTGACAGAATTTGGTCGCGCCACCACCGGTGAGCGCGGTTTCTTGTCAAGCAGTGCCAAACAGGAGGCCACCGCTACCGTTGATATTCGGTTAGTGGATGTCGGCACCGGTCAGGTAGTTGCCTCGGTTACTGGCACCGGCAGTTCTTCAACCGAGCAGTCACGCACCATGGGTTTTGGTTCAGTATCCGGTTACGACGGCTCGCTCAACGACAAAGCTATTGGAGCGGCGGTTAATGCGGCGGTCGCCAAAATGGCCAAGCTGCTGTTAGACAACCCGTGGTCTGCCGATGTACTGGCCGTTGAAAATGGTCAGGTGTTTATTAGTGGTGGCGAAGCGCAAGGCGTTAAAAAAGGCCAGACCTTTGCGGTGATGACCAAAGGCAAAAAGGTCAAATCCAGCACCACGGGTAGTACTATCACTTTACCAGGTAAGCAAGTTGCCGTACTGGAAATTGCTGATACCTTTGGCCGTACCGAGCTTGATCAGGGCGCGTTTGGGGTGTTGACCGAAGGCAGTATTGACGGCTATGAGGTTAGTGAACTGGAAGTCGTCGAGATGGGAGAATAACCATGAAAAAAGCACTGTTATTTGCGGCGTCACTGTCCTTACTGACCACCGCGTGCGCTTATCAACCGCATCAAGAAACACAAGTTGTTGATGACCGTCCGCAAATCAGCTTTGTTTGGCAATACGATAATATCGATGCTGAACAGGCCGACGTGTATGTCGACGGCCAACGTTTTGGCACGGTAGCTGAATTCGCTTATCCAGCAAATTCGGTGCCGGTGCTGATTGGTGAGCACGTCATTGAAGTGCGCCATGGCAATACTGTGTTGTATTCGAAGCGTGATTACTTTGGTGAAAACATGAGCTATAAGCTGGAGGTGAGCGAATGAGCAAACGTAAATTGTTCGCGGCGCTTGGCTTGGTCGCTCTGTTAAGTGGCTGTGCGAGTAACAACGGCTTGTACCAATGGGGTAATTACGAAGAAGCATTGTTTGTTAATTATCACGAACCGGCGGTAAAAGAAGAAATGCTGGATAATTATTTGGCGTTTGTGCGCGAATACGAGCCGGGCAAGCAGACCATTGCTCCGGGTCTTTACGCTGAGGCGGGCACTTTCATGCTTAATCGAGGTAAAGCCGAAGAGGCGATTGCCTTTTACGAGTTAGAGCGCAAACATTGGCCTGAAAGTGAGGCGTTAATGACCACGCTGATTAATAACCTGAAGGAGCGTACCCAGTGATGTCATTAAAAGGAGTTTTTCGTGCAGTTGTCAGCACCGTATTTGTTATTGCATTAGCGGGCTGTGCAGCACCGGGTCCGGACAAAGTGTTTTTACAACCGTTACACGAGCAAAAACCGCGCTCGATTTTGGTGGTGCCGGTTAACAACGAAACCATCGACGTGCAGGCACCAACTTCAGTACTGGCGACCTTGCCGATGGTGTTAGGTGAGCGGGGCTATTATGTGTTCCCGGTGAACACTGTTAAAACCTTGCTTGAAAACGAGGGCTATTACGAGCCGGCCGAAGTACATGCAGCGCCACCAGAAAGCCTGGCGTCGATGTTCGGTGCCGACACGGTGTTGTATGTGACGATACATGAATGGACATCGCAATACATGCTAATCTCGACCACCACCACGGTCGATTTTGAATACCGTTTGGTTAATGCCGATGGCACCGAGTTATGGCGCGCACGTAAAGAGTTAAGCTATAACCCTAACAATCAAAACAGTACCGGTAATCCGTTGGCGGATTTGATTAGCATGGCAGTAACCGCGGCGATTGAACGGGCAGCTCCTAATTATCTGCCGTTAACCCGCACCGCTAATTTCCAGACCTTTTACAACCTGCAACGTGGCTTACCGCCGGGTCCTTACAGCCCCGCGTATGACGAGTATTACAAACAGTTAAACACGAAGTAGTGGCTTTGCTGTACCTTGCGCCAAAGGCGCAAGGTACAATTTATTCAATAAATTGCTGACCCACACTACTTAAGCCAAGCTAGACCAAATCCCGCCCCAACCGGGTAGCAGTGATTTGGCGTGGCTCGGCTTGCAGCGGCAAGTATGGCGCTAATGTAAACGCTTGAGACTGCTGTAACCAACGTTGTGCATACTCAAACTGCCAAAGCCCGTTATTCTCGCGTAGCAATCCAATATTTTCAGCGTTGATAAATACTTGAAGCTGGCGTGTTGCTGTATTACTGATCATCTTCAGTCTCAGCAATATCAGCGGGCACATCCAGGTAAACATGTAGCCCCAGCGTTTCTAACATGTGCAATGCTTTTTCCAGCTGCACGGTGGGCTTGCCGTTTTCAAAGTGGCTGACAAAAGTCAGCCCGTTGCCCGCTAGAGAGCCAGCAGTGGCCTGATCAAGATGCTGTGCTTTGCGTGTTTTTCGCGCCCACGCCCCAATTTCTTGTGTAGATGTAACCCTTACCAGCATACGAACCGCTCATTAATTTATGCGAACGTAAAAAATAATAGCTACGACATTTGATGTCGCAGCTATTTTCGATAATGCCTTAAAGCTTAACCAACAACTTACCTTTATTATCGCCACTAAAGAACAGGTTCAGTCCGTCAATGGCGGATTCCAGCCCTTCTAACGTGTGCGCGCGGTATTTGATGTTGCCGGACATCACGTAAGGCGTGAGTTTCTCCAGCAGGCTAGGCACCTCGTGGAAATGATCCGGCATGGTAAAGCCCTGGATCTTCAGGCGCTTTTTAATAATCGGGATCCAGCTTGGTCCGGGTGCGGGTTCGGCCTTGTCATAATCGGCGATCATGCCGCAAACAACGATTCGACCATGCGCGTTCATGTGCTGCATCACATGATGCTGAATGGGGCCGCCGGTATTTTCAAAATACAAATCGATGCCATTGGGTGTGAGTTCGTTTAATTTGGCGCTTAAGTCGTCGGTTTTGTAGTTAATCGCGCCATCAAAGCCTAATTCACTGGTTATCCAATTGGCTTTTTCATCGCTGCCGACCACACCGATTACCCGCAGGCCATCAGCTTTAGCCAACTGGCCGACGATAGATCCGACGGAACCTGCGGCACCGGTGACTACCAGGGTTTCACCAGATTTTGGTTCGCCGACATTAAACAAACCCTGGGTGGCCGTTAAGCCGGGTAGGGCAAATACCGACAGCACCATCTCGTCAGGCACATCAGCCTGGACTTTATTGATGCCCTGACCATCGCTTAGCGCGTATTCTTGCCAGCCCATCATGCCCATGACGCGGTCGCCTTTGGCAAAGTCGGGATGCTTGCTTTCCACGACTTCGCCAACCCCGGAGCTGCGCATCACGGTATTCAGCTCAACCGGCGGAATATAGCTTTCGGTATCGGGACTCATCCAGCCAAACATGGCCGGGTCTAACGACATGTGAGTTTGCTTAATTAAAAACTGACCGTCGTTAACCGTTGGTAGCTCTTTTTCCACCACTTCAAAAATATCGGCACTCACCGGACCCGGCTCCGGGCGCTTAACCAGATTAATCGCTTTATAAGTTGTCATGTTGTTCCTTATAACGTCATTATTGTGTGCCGTTAGCATAACGTGTGATTGAACGCGTGGGTAGCTTGATGAGATGGTCCCCTCCCTCCTAAACGGCATCGCAATGTGCCAATATAGAGTTTCGAAGATTCTATAAAGAGGAAAGGAGAGGACCAATGGCTATTGTAAACAGAATTGCCCTGG
>Ga0114900_1000074_pt1 | contig 93934 bp, 78 predicted proteins | sample MalvireepMed_231_FD_89685 | JGI IMG/M metagenome (GOLD analysis project Ga0114900, IMG submission 89685) | Marine viral communities from the Global Malaspina Expedition - Malaspina viral metaG DeepMed_231 | ecosystem: Environmental > Aquatic > Marine > Oceanic | place: Mediterranean Sea...
ATCCTGTGATTTCCAATAGATGACTGAACAGACGCCCCTCGACCGTTTCAAGCAGGCCCTGACCGGCACGGCCCGCGCCCTGGCGCGCGAGGATGAGGTCGAAGTCGCCTGGAGCGCGGACAGTCCGTCTCAGGCGGGCAAGAACTTCCGCGTTCCCCTGCCGGGCCGCACGCTGCCGCAGGATCAGGCGCGGCAGGCGCGCGGGGCGCTTCCGGTGCGGGCGGCGGCGCAGGCGGCGCCTGCAGCTCCAGGGCGGCGACGGGGGCGGCGACGGCGGCCAGCAGGGCCACGGCGCTGAGGGCGACCAGGGGACGGCGGCGTGTGGGGACGGCGGTCATGATGCAGGCGATCCTTCTTTTCAGGGCGTGGGGCCGGGCGCCCATGGCCAGGGCCGCCGAGGGGGCGGGGGCGCAGGCCAGGCCGATCAGGGCGTTGGCGTATTCGGCGCGGTCCATGCGACCGGCGGCGATGGCGTCGGCGGCTTCCTCGGCGCGGGCGGCGAGGTCGGCGTGCAGGCGCCAGACCAGCGGGTTGAACCAGAACAGGGCCAGGGTCAGGCGCGACAGGATCAGAAAGACCCAGTCGGCGCGCCGCAGGTGCGCCATTTCGTGAGCGAGGACGGCGGGCGCCGCGTGGGGCGACCTGAGGCTGGCGTCATCGATCAGGACCACGCCGGGACGAATGCCCCAGCTGAGGGGGCCGGGCGCGTCGCGGCTGGTCAGCAGGCGGGGCGCCGGCTGATGCGGCGCGAGGGCGGCCAGCCAGCGGGGGCAACGCACGGGCGCGGCGTCCCGGGTCCAGTGGTGCAAGGTCCAGACCCCGGCGGCGAAGCGGGCGGCGATCAGCACGGCGCCGACGGTCCAGATGCAGGCGAGGATGACGGCGGCGTCCGGCATGGGTACGGCGCCGGACACAGCCAACCCATCGAGGGGCTCGACCTGTCCGCTCCAGATCGGCGGCGCGAGCGGCGCCGGGGCGGGCGCGGCGGGCAGCACCGCGAGACGCAGCGCCGGGCCTGCCGCCATCAGCACGGGCAGGGCCAGCAGCAGCAGAACGGCTCCGCGCAGGATGTCGACGCGCTCCACCGGACGGCGGGTGGTGAAGCGGGCCAGCAGCAGGCCCACGCCCGCGATCAGGCTGGACTTGGCCAGAAGGGCGATGAGGACGTCCAGGGTCATGACGCGTCTCCCTTGGCGCCGTCTCCATTGGCCTTGTCGATCAGGCGGCGCAGGGCTTCGGCCTCATCGGGCGTCAGGCGGTCGCCCATGCCCAGAAGCGCGGTGGCGGCGTTGACGGCGGACCCGGCGAAGAAGGTGTCCACCATGCGCTTGAGGGCGCCCGCGGCCAGGGCGTCGGGACGCGGCGCCGGGCGATAGACGAAACCGCCCTGACCCGGTTCGCGGCGCACCAGCGCCTTGGCCTCGAGCCGGGACAGCAGGGTGCGCACGGCGGAGTCGCTGAGCGGATCGGACAGGGTGGTGCGGACATCAGCCGCCGTGGCGGCCTCCAGCCGACAGAGGGTTTCGAACACCTCCCGCTCGCGCCGGGGCAGGGACTCGATCACTGGTCGCCTCCTCTACAAATGTAGCGCTACACTTGTAGCGAATTGGGGCGGCAATGGGGCGGCTGGATGAAAAGGCGGTCAGGGTTGAGGTCAGGCGGCGGGCTGGCCCTTGCCGCCGATCCAGGTGCGGACGGTCTGACCGGCGCTGTCCAGCAGCACCAGATCGGCCATCAGGCCGGCCTCGATGCGACCCCGCTGGTCGGACAGGCCCATGAAGGCGGCGGGGGCGGCGGCGGCCATGAAGGCGGCCTGGGGCAGGGTGAGGCCGAGGCGGTCGACGCTGTTGCGGACGGCCGAGGCCATGTCCAGATCGGCGCCGGCGAGGGTGCCGTGTTCATCCATGCAGACGCCGTCCTGGACCGTGATGCGGCGGCCGTTCAGGGCGAACACCTTGTCGGTCATGCCCACCGACGGCATGGCGTCGGTCACCAGCATGAAGCGGTCCAGCGGCCGGGCCCGGAGGGCGATCTTCAGCGTCGCGTCATGGACGTGGCGGCCGTCCACGATCAGGCCGCACCAGCAGTTCGGGTCGTCCAGCACCGCGCCCACCACGCCGGGCTCGCGGTTGCCCAGCTGGCTCATGGCGTTGAACAGGTGAGTGACGCCGGTGGCGCCGGCGGCCAGCGCGCGGCGGGCCTCTTCGTAGCCGGCGTTGGTGTGGCCGATGGCGACGATGACGCCGGCGGCGGCCAGCCGGCCGATCATCGCCGGCGTCGCCGCCTCGGGCGCAACGGTGACCAGGGTGCGGCCGCGCTTCAGGGAGGTGAGCAGGGCCAGGCCTTCCTCGTCCAGATCGCGCAGGTGGTCCAGACTGTGAATGCCGCGGCGTCGGGCGCTGAGATAGGGGCCTTCGATGTGGATGCCCAGCACGCCGGGCACGCCCTGGTCGATGGCGGCCTCCACAGCGCGCATGGCGCGGTCGATGACGTTCAGGTCGTCGCTGATCAGGGTGGGCAGGAAGCCGGTGGTGCCGAAGCAGCGGTGTGCGGCGGCGATGGCCGCGATGCCTTCCACGGTCGGTTCGTCGTTGAACAGGACCCCGCCGCCGCCGTTGACCTGGGTGTCGATGAAGCCGGGCAGCAGGGTCCCGCCCTTCAGGTCCACCCGCGCGCCGCCGGGCGCGGCCTCCGCGGCGACCACGTCGGTGATGCGGTCGCCGTCCAGAACCACCGCAACGTCCTCGCACAGGACTTCGCCGGTCAGCACCCGGCCATTGATCAGAACCGTGCGCATCAGACCGTTTCAGTGACCTTGTTCAGATGGGGCGGGCGGTCGGGATCATAGCCCCGGGCCACGGACAGGGCGTTGGCCATGCGGTAGAAACTCTGGATCATCAGGATCGGCTCCAGTCCCGGATCGGCGGCCAGGGCAGGCAGGCCGCCGGAAACGCCCGAGGCGGCTGTCAGCACACGCGCGCCGCGCGCGGCCATGTCGGCGGCCATGGCGCGGACGCCGTCGCGGGTCTCGTCATTCTGGGCGAAGACGAGGGCGGGAAAGCCGGGCTCCACCAGGGCCATGGGGCCGTGCAGGACCTCGGCGGTCGAGAACGCTTCGGCGTGCAGGCCGCAGGTCTCCTTGAATTTGAGCGCCGCCTCCAGGGCCACGCCGTAGCCGACGCCGCGTCCCAGCACATAGAGATTGCGGGCGTTCCTGAGGGCCTCGACCCCCCGGGACCAGTCCAGCGCCCAGGACTGGGTCAGCTGGGCGGGCAGGGCGGACAGGCCGCTCCGCAGACCCGCGTCATCGCTCCATTCCGCCGTCAGATGGGCCAGGGCGCTCAGGGAGGCGATGTAGGATTTGGTGGCCGCGACGCTGCGTTCGGCGCCGGCGTGCAGGGGAATGACGATGTCGGCGGCTTTGGCCAGGGGCGAGTCCGCGTCATTGACCAGGGCGACCATGCGGGCGCCGGCATCCTTGGCCGCGCGCACGGCGGACAGAAGATCGGGGCTCTTGCCCGACTGGGAGATGGCCAGACCCAGCACCCCGTCCAGGGTCTGGTGGGTCTGATAGACCGAGCTGACCGACAGGCCGGCGGCCGAAGTCAGGACCCCCAGCCGCGTGCCCATCAGATAGCGGCCATAGGTGCCCGCGTGGTCCGAACTGCCGCGCCCGAAGGTGACGACGGCGCGGGGCGGTTCGCGGCGCAAGGTCTGGGCCAGACCGCGCACGACCTCGGTGTTGGCCGCCAGCTGGCGCGCCACGACGGACGAGGCCTCGGCGGCTTCGGCGAACATGCGGGTGGATTCAGCGGACGGGACGGTCACGGCGGCTCTCACGACAGGGCGTTCAGTTCGGCGACGAAGTCATAGGCGTCGCCGCGATAGTAGGACTGCGTCACCTCAACGGCTCGACCGTCCGCCAGGATGCCGCGCCGCTCGATCAACAGGGCGGGATCGGTGGGACGCAGACCCATCAGCTCGGCATGCTCGGCGCCCAGAAGGACGGCGCGCAGGCGTTGCAGCGCGCGGGCGGGGCGATGGCCGGTCTTCTCCAGCGCCGCATAGAGAGAGTCGCCCACGTCATTGGGCGACGCCAGGCAGAAACCGGGAATGGTCGAGAACTCCAACGCCATCACGGCGCCGTCGGCGTAGCGGATGCGGCTGAAGCGATAGACGGGCGTTCCGGGCGACAGGCCCAGGGTCATGGATTCTTCCGGCGTCACGGCGCCGCGCGACTTGGTCAGCCAGGCGCTGTGCGGGGTGCGGCCCCGAGAGATCATGTCCTCGGTGAAGGACGACAGCTTTGAAAAGTTCTTCTCCACCCGTGCGGCGACGAAGGTGCCTGCGCCCTGGCGCCGGGTGAGCAGGCCTTCACCCACCAGACCATCCAGCGCCTTGCGCACAGTGATCCGCGAGATCTTGAACTCGGCCGCCAGGTCCCGCTCGGCGGGCAGGGCGTCGTCGGGCGCCAGAACCTTGGCGTTGATGGCGTCGCGCAGGGCCTTCTGAAGCTGCTTGTAAAGGGGCGCGTGATCGCCCTGGTCCAGTGCGCCGATCCGTTCAGAAAACATGGACGAAACCTCTTCCTTGCGGGCCGATCATCCCGCGTCGTCGATGACGGTAGCATCAGACCAATAAGATACCAATATGAAATTTGTTCGGAATTGGCCTCATTTTGGGCTTGTCATTTTTCCGTAATGGGGCAGTGTTCGCTTTCATTGGCCTGATGTGCCGCTGATCACGCGAAGAGCTAGCGCGATTATTGGTATTGAATTGGGCTTAGATCGGCTTGGGGGCGGGGGCCCCCATCTTTGAGGGGAGAGTGCCGGGTGACCAGAGTTCGTAAATCGCTCATTGCCGCGTCTGTCAGCGGCCTGGCTATCATGGCCGCCGGAGCCGCCGCGGCGCAGTCCGGACAGGATGTGACGGAAGTGGATGAGGTGGTCGTCACCGGCATCCGCGCCGCGCTTCAGCAGTCGCTCGAGACCAAGCGCGACTCCAATTCAATCATCGACGTGGTGACGGCCGAGGATGTGGGCCGCTTCCCGTCCTCCAATGTGGCCGAGGCCATCACCATCATCCCGGGCGTGACCATCGACCGGGAGTTCGGCCAGGGCGAGAAGGTCTCGATCCTGGGCACCGATCCGGCCCTGAACCGCACCCTGCTGAACGGCCAGACGGTGGCCTCGGCGGACTGGTTCATCCTCGATCAGCCGGGCCGGACCTTCAACTATGCGCTGCTGGCGCCGCAGATCGTCGGCAGCGTCGAGGTCTACAAGACGCCCGAGCCCAGCATTGACGAGGGCTCCATCGGCGGCACGGTGATCGTCAACACGCGCCAACCGCTGGACGCGGGCATCGACCCTCTCTCGGGCGCGGTGACCTATCTGTGGAACGACCGGTCCGAGGAGGGCGACTTCCAGTATTCGGTCATGGGCAACTGGACCAATCCGGAGCGCACCTTCGGTGTTCTTCTGGCCGCCCAGCGAGCCAGCGACTTCCTGCGCCGCGACGGCGTGCAGTCCTACGGCACGGTGAGGGCGTCCGATTATCTGCCCTCGACCCAGGCGTCGTGGAAGCCCGGCTCCCCGACCTGCGTCGATGAATGTGCGGACACCCTGGCGGCCAATCCGGACGCCATCGGCCCCAACGCCCTGGCGGCCTCCTATTTCGAGCAGCAGCGCGACCGCGACAGCTACATGGCGGCCCTGCAGTGGCGGCCGACCCCGGACCTGGAGATCAATTTCGACTGGCTGCGCATCGACGCCAGCTATGACAACACCAACCAGTCCATGTTCGCCTTCCAGGGCAACGCCTGGAACGCCGTCGACCGCCTGACCGATATCACGGTCGAGAACGGCATCATCACCCAGTCGTCCTTCGACAATGCCCTGTCGGTGCTGGACGTGCAGTACCGCGAAGCGGCCATGACTTCGGACAGCTACCGGCTGAATCTGGAATGGGCCGGGGACCGCTGGGACGTGTCGGCGGTGGCGGGCTACACCACGGCCGAGGGCGGCACCCAGCGCCAGCTGTTCGGCGAGTTCCTGAACTGGTCGAACTACTCGGTGGACATCTCGGGCGCCCCCGGGCGGCCGGGCGTGGTCACCTATGAAGACAACATCATGGACGATCCGACCGCCTTCGCCTTCGACGGCGGCTGGGGCTCGGGCGATCCGACCCAGGGTCCGACGGGCTGGAACTCGGGCTGGGGCGGCAACATCGTCTCAAAGCCGACCACGGATGAAGAGCAGTACGCCCAGATCGACCTGGGGTATGAGCTGATGGGCGCGATCAACCGCATCCAGTTCGGCTACAAGTACCGCGACCACGAGACCGACCAGCGCATGTCGGGCGTGTCGATCCCCATCTACGGCTATGTGGGCGACACCTCCATGTTCAACCCGCGTCAGGTGCCGTCGAACTATCTGGACGGCTTCGACGTCAACGACCAGATGCGCACCCGCTTCGTCCTGGACGGCGACGCCCTGGCCGACTACCTGGCCTCGGGCGCCTACCTCCAGCCCTGGCAGGATGCGCCGGAAGTGACGGTGTTCGGCAACGCCGAGTTCACCTCGCAGAACTGGAACATCCAGGAAGCGGCCCACGCCGCCTATGTGCAGGCCGACTTCGACACGGGCCGGATGCGCGGCAACTTCGGCCTGCGCTATGTGCGCACCGAGTCCGAGAGCGGCGGCTATACCTGCATCAACCAGACGGCGTCGGGCTGCGGCACGACCGAGGCGGACTGGGAATGGGTCGTCGCCACCAAGGACTACGATAACTGGCTGCCCAGCGCGAACGTGGCCATCGACCTGGCCGACGACCTGATCCTGCGCCTGTCGGCGGCCCAGGTGATCGCGCGGCCGAACTTCGCGGACATGTCCAACTACTTCTGGCTGTCGGATCAGATCCTGACCGGCGGCGGCGGCAACCCGGACCTGAACCCCTATGAATCGCTGAACCTGCACGCCTCGCTGGAGTGGTACTTCCAGCCCGAGGCCATCCTGGGGGCCGAGTTCTTCTACAAGGACATCGACAACTACATCCTGCAGGCGACCGCGCCCGAGGATCACTTCAACCAGGCGCAGCAGGCGGTCACCACCTATCAGATCAGCCGCCCGGTGAACGCCGGCTCGGCCGAGGTGCGCGGCATGGCCCTGGCCTACCAGCAGACCTTCGCCTACGGCTTCGGCCTGCTGGCCAACTACACCTATGTGGACGCCGAGGCCGCCGACGGGTCGCCCCTGCCGTACAACTCGAACCACCAGCTGAACATCAGCCCGTTCTACGAGAATGGACCGTTCGCGGCCCGCCTGGGCTACAGCTGGCGCTCGGAGTACTTCACGGGGGTGGACCGGGCCAACAACATGTACGTGGATGACTACGAAAACCTGGACGCCACGGTCAGCTGGGCGTTCAGCGATCAGGTCAGCATGACCTTCGCGGGCCAGAACCTGCTGGACAGCGAGTACTACAACTACGCCGATACTGTCGCCCTGCCGCGCGGCGTGTACCGGAGCGGTCGAAAGCTGATGGCGACGCTCGCCGTCAACTTCTGACGGGCTGGCGCGGGGCGGACTTTTCCGGGCCCCGCGCCGCCTTCGTCAGCCTTATCCCCTGAGCGAACTGGGGCGGCCGCATTGCGCCGCCCCGTCTTTCGCCGGAAAGTCTTCCCGAGTGCGAGGGGCCTTACATGTTCAAGACCATTTCATCCGCCGTCGTCCTGTCCGTAGCCGGACTGATGACGGTCGCGGCCCCCGCGTGGGCGCAGACCCCCTCGCTGATCCCGGCGCCTGTTTCGGCGACGCCCGCCGAGGGCGTGTTCCGCCTGGACGCCGCCACCGTGGTGCGGGTTCCGCCCGGTGATGACGAGGCGGCGCGGGCCGCAGAACACTTCACCGACCTGATCCGACGCACCCGAGGCCTCGAGCTGGTCGTGTCGGACGAACCGGGCCCGGGCATCGTCTTCGAACGCAATGAAGGCGGCGCCGAGGACGCCTATGGTCTGGCGGTCGGGCCGGGCGGGGCGACCATCGCCGCCTCGGACTTCGGCGGCATGCTGTATGGCGGCGTCAGCCTGTGGCAGCTGGCCACGGCGGAGGCGGGGCAGGGCGCCGTCGAGATCGCGGCCGTCAACATTGACGACGCGCCCCGCTTCGGCTGGCGCGGGCTGATGCTGGACTCCGCGCGCCATTTCCAGAGCATTGAGATGGTCCGCGACCTGATCGACGTCATGGCCGCGCACAAGCTGAACGTGCTGCACTGGCACCTGACCGACGACCAGGCCTGGCGGCTCGAGATCAACGCCTGGCCCCGCCTGACCGAGGTGGGCGCGTGGCGTCAGCAGGCCGGGGCGGCGGGCTTTGACGACAACGGCGATCCGCTTCTGTACGGCGGCTTCTACACCCAGGATCAGGTGCGCGAGATCGTGGCCTACGCCGCCGCGCGCAACGTCACGGTGGTGCCTGAGATCGAGATGCCGGGCCACGCCCTGGCGGCGGTTGTGGCCTATCCCGAACTGGGATCGGTGGAGGACCTGCCGGACGCGGTGTTCACCGACTGGGGCGTGTTCCCGTGGCTGTTCAACATCGAGGACGGGACGTTCGCGTTTCTGGAGACGGTGCTGGACGAGGTCATGGCGCTGTTCCCGAGCGAATACATCCACATCGGCGGCGACGAGGCGGTCAAAGACCAGTGGGAGGCCAACGCCCACATCCAGGCGCGCATGGCCGAACTGGGCGTCGCGGACGAGAACGAACTGCAGAGCTGGTTCGTGCGGCGCATCGAGCGCCACCTGAACGCCGCCGGCCGCCGCCTGATCGGCTGGGACGAAATCCTTGAAGGCGGGCTGGCGCCCAACGCCACGGTCATGTCCTGGCGCGGCATCGACGGCGCCATCGAGGCGGCGCGTCTGGGCCACGACACCGTGCTGTCCCCGGCGCCGACCCTGTATTTCGACCACCGGCAGAGCAACAGCCCGGACGAGTCGCCCGGGCGGGGCGCGGTGATCAGCACCCGCGACGTCTACGCCTTCGACCCGGCGCCGGACGCCCTGACCGAGGACCAACTGGACCATATCCTGGGCGTTCAGGGTAATGTCTGGACCGAGCACATCCGCACCGAGGAACGCCTGTGGGACAAGCTGTTCCCGCGCATGGCGGCGGTGGCGGAGCTGGGCTGGTCGCCGCCTCATGTAAACGACTGGGAGAATTTCGCGGCGCGCCTGCCGGACCAGCTCGATCGATACGAGGCGCTGGGCGTGACCCACGCCACCATCTGGCTGGAGCCGATGCTGTCGCTGGACCTGGCCGATGAGGGCGCGGACGAGGCCCTTTCAGTTTCGCTGTCGAGCGAGTTCGGCGCGGGGGAGATTCGCTACACCACCGACGGCGGGGATGTGACGTCCGACGCGGCGGTCTATGAGGCCGCCGTGGTTGTCCAGCCGGGCGCGACCATCCGGGCGCAGAGCTGGCTGAACGGCGAGGCGGTGGGCCGCGAGCGTCAATCGACCGTGACGGGCCGCGATGCGGTGACCCGCACCAGCCATCAGCTGGGCCAATGCACCGGCGGGCTGGTTCTGGCGCTGGAGGACGACGCGCCGCGCGGGCCGGACACGGACGAACGCGCCGTGCTGGTGACCGACATCCTCAATCCGTGCTGGGTCTACGAGGCGGCGCCGCTGGACGGGGTGACGATGGTGACCGCGCATGTTGGGTCTCACCCCTTCAACTATCAGGTGGGGGCGGCGCGGGACTCGGTGCCGCTGCATCCCATGGCCACGCCTGAAGGCGAACTGGAGATCCGGCTGGACAGCTGCGAGGGGCCGCTGATCGGCGCCTTGTCGCTGGCGCCCGCCGCAGACAATGCCGGCATTACAGTCCTGACGGGCGAGATCGCCCCGCAGGACGGCCGCCATGACCTGTGCCTGCGGTTCACGCGGGACTCGGTCGACCCGATCTGGGCGGTCGAGCGGATTACGCTCGGCAGCCGGGAGCGCCCATGACCGACATCGTCCTCGTCGCACCCATGGCCGGTTGGGCCGCGCCGCTTTCCGAAGCGCCGGACCCGGTCTTCGCCGAGCGGATGATGGGGGACGGGGTGGCTGTGGACCCCGTTGAGGGCGTGCTGCGCGCGCCTTGCGACGGGGTGGTGACGATCCTGGCGCCGGCCCGTCACGCGGTGACCATCCGCTGCGAGAGCGGGGCCGAGGTGCTGATGCACATCGGCCTGGAGACCGTGGCCCTGAAAGGCGAGGGCTTTATCGCCCGCGTGGCCGAGGGTCAGACGGTCAAGGCGGGCGACCCGCTGATCGAATTCGATCTGGACCGGATTGCGGGGCGGGCGAAGAGCCTGATCACCCCGATCATCATCACCAACGGCGACGCCTTCGAGGTGGCGAGCCGGGTCACGGACCGCGAGGTCAAGGCGGGTGAGCCGCTGATGACCCTGCGGGCGTCAGGCGGCGCGGTTCAGACGGCTGAGACCACGGCCGTCGAGGCGGAACGTCAGGTGGTGACGCCGCTGGCCCACGGCATCCACGCCCGCCCGGCGGCGCGCATCGCGGCGCTGGCCAAGGGGTTCGACGCCGAGGTGACCGTGGCGGCCTTCAACCGCCGCTCCAGCGCGAAGAGCCCGGTGGGGGTCATGGCCCTGGCCATCCGGCACGGCGACGCCATCACCCTGTCGGCCAGCGGGCCGGACGCGGCGCGGGCGGTGCAGGCCCTGGCCGAACTGATCGAGGGCGGCATGGGCGAGGCCGGCGCCGCGCCCGCCGCGAAGGCTACGCCGGAACCGACGCCGACGCCCCGGCGGGCGTTGCACACCGGCGTGCTGCGCGGGGTGACGGCGGCGCCGGGCGTGGCCATCGGCCAGGCGGCGCGACTGATCCGCACCGAGATCGAGGTTTCCGTCGACGGGCGGGGCGCGGGCGCCGAGCACGCTGCGCTGAACGGGGCGCTGGAGACGGTGCGCGACCGGCTGCAGGCCCTGACCGGGGGCGACGCCACGCGCGGGGCCATCGCCGGCGCCCATCTGGCCTTTCTGGACGATCCCGAACTGCTGGTCTCGGCTCAGCGGGGCATCAATGAGGGTCGCAGCGCGGGCCATGCCTGGCGCACCGCCATCGACGGTTTCGTGCAGGCGCTGAACGCCCTGGGCGACCGGCGCATGGCCGAGCGGGTGGACGACCTGAAGGATCTGGAGCGTCAGGTGCTGGCGGTGCTGACGGGCGAAAGCGAGGGCGGGCCGGACCTGCCCGCCGGGGCCGTGGTCATCGCCGAGGAGCTGGCGCCGTCGCAGGTGATGGCGCTGGATCCGTCGCGGATCGGCGGCCTGTGCATCGCGCGCGGCGGGCCCACGTCCCATGTGGCCATCCTCGCCGCATCCATGGGCCTGCCGTGTCTGGTGGCGGTGGGCGATGAACTGATGGACGTGATGGACGGGGCCGCCCTGATTCTGGACGCCGACGCGGGGACCTTGCGGGTGTCGCCCGACGCCGCCGCCCTGGAGGCCGCGCAGACGGACCTGGCCCGGCGCCATCAACGCCACGCCACCGCTCTTGAGAACGCGGGCGAGGACTGCCGTCTGCTGGACGGGACCCGCATCGAGGTGTTCGCCAATCTGGGCGCGGTGGGCGAGGCGGAGCGGGCGGTGGCCAACGGCGCCGAAGGCTGCGGCCTTCTCCGCACCGAGTTTCTGTTCCTCGAGCGCGAAACCGCGCCTGACGAGGACGAACAGGCGGCGCAATATCAGGCCATCGCCGACGGCCTGGGCGGACGGCCGCTGATCGTGCGGACGCTGGATGCGGGCGGCGACAAGCCCATGCCCTATCTGCCCATCCCCCACGAGGAGAACCCGGCGCTGGGCCTGCGCGGGGTGCGGGTGGGGCTGTGGCGGCCGCAGATGCTGATGACCCAGCTGCGCGCCATCCTGCGGGTGACGCCAGTGGGGCAGTGCAAGATCATGGTCCCCATGGTCGCCAGCCCCGACGAGCTGGCGGCCGTGCGCCGCATGCTGGAGGAGGCGCGGCGCGACATGGGCGTGCTCACGCCCGTCCAGCTGGGGGTGATGATCGAGACGCCCGCCGCGGCCGTCACCGCCGATCTGATCGCCGAACAGGCCGACTTCCTGTCCATCGGCACCAACGACCTGACGCAATATGTGCTGGCCCGCGACCGGGGCAATCCGGCGGTGGCCGCCGACATCGACGGGCTGCACCCGGCGGTGCTGCGCCTGATCCGCCAGACCTGCGAGGCGGGTCAGGCCAAGGGGCGCTGGGTCGGCGTGTGCGGCGGGCTGGCCGGAGACATGGCCGCCGCGCCGATCCTCGTGGGGCTGGGCGTCACCGAGCTGTCGGCGTCGCCCGCCGTTCTGCCGGACCTGAAGGCGCTGCTGCGCGGCCTGACGCTGGAGACCTGCCGCGATCTGGCGGGGCGGGCGCTGGCCTGTTCGTCCGTGGACGAGGTGCGCGCCCTCGCCGATGATTTCCGAAGGGGAGCCGACCGATGAAGGCCCTGCTCGAACGCCTGCAGCCTCTGGGCCGCGCCCTGATGCTGCCCATCGCGGTGCTGCCCGCCGCGGCCCTGCTCTTGCGGCTGGGCCAGCCGGACCTGCTGGACATCGCCTTCATGTCGGCGGCCGGGGACGCGGTGTTCTCGAACCTGGGCCTGCTGTTCGCCATCGGCGTGGCGGTGGGCTTCGCCCGCGACGGCAACGGGGCGGCGGGACTGGCGGGGGTGGTCTGTTTCCTGATCGCTGTCGAGGGCGCCAAGGCGCTGCTGGTCGTCCCGCCAGAGGTTGTGGCGGGATTGCCTGAAACCGCGGTCGCCCTGGCCGAGGCGGCATGGCGGGACGGGGCGCTGGCGCGGCTCAGCGTGCCCATCGGCATCATCTCCGGCCTGATCGCAGGGGATTTCTACAACCGGTTCTCGACGCTCAAGCTGCCGGAGTATCTGGCCTTCTTCGCCGGGCGGCGCTTCGTGCCTATCGTCAGCGGCGTGGCGGGACTGGCGCTGGCGGCCATCATCGGGTTCGGCTTTTCCGGCATCAGCGGGGCCATGGACGGCTTCAGCCGCGCCATCGTCGGCTCGGGCGAGGTGGGCCTGTTCCTCTACGGCGTGCTGAACCGGCTGCTGATCGTCACGGGCCTGCACCACATCCTCAACAACATCGCCTGGTTCGTGATCGGGGATTATCAGGGCGTCACCGGCGATCTGCGCCGCTTCTTCGCCGGAGACCCGGAGGCGGGCGCCTTCATGTCCGGCTTCTTCCCGGTGATGATGTTCGGCCTGCCCGCCGCGTGCCTGGCCATGTATCACGCGGCCAAGCCTGAGCGGAAAAAGGCCGTGGGCGGCATGCTTATGTCGCTGGCCCTGACGGCGTTCCTGACGGGGGTGACCGAGCCCATCGAGTTCACCTTCATGTTCCTGGCCCCGGTGCTGTACGCCGTGCACACGGTGCTGACCGGCGCGGCCATGGTGATCATGAGCCTGCTGGACGTGAAGCTCGGCTTCGGCTTCTCGGCGGGCCTGTTCGACTATGTCCTGAACTTCAACCAGTCCACGCGACCGCTGATGCTGATCCCGGTGGGCCTAGCCTATTTCGCGCTCTATTACGGGCTGTTCCGGCTGGTGATCCGCTGGATGGACCTCAAGACGCCCGGGCGCGAGGACGAGCCGATTGCGGCCACGGGCGCGGTGCAGGCGGCGGCCGGCGGGCGCGGCGCGGCCTATCTGGCGGCGCTGGGCGGGGCGGCGAATGTGGAGAGCGTTGACGCCTGCACCACGCGCCTGCGCCTGATCCTCAACGACCAGAAGGCGGTGGACGAGGCCGGGTTGAAGGCGCTGGGCGCCCGCGGGCTGGTGCGGCCTTCGGACCGGGCGTTGCAGGTGGTTCTGGGCCCCGTGGCGGACCAGGTGGCGGGCGAGATCCGGTCGGCCATGGAGGGCGGCGCGGCGCACGCCCCCGCAGACGCCTGGCTTGCGGCCCTGGGCGGACCCGGCAACCTGCTCGGCGCCGAACGTTGCGACGGGCGGCTTCGCCTGACGCTCAGGGATGCGGCGCGCGCCGACGTCGCCGCGCTCAAGACGCTGGGCGCGCGGGCCGTCGCGCTGACGCCGTCAGGCGCCCATCTGATCCTGGGGCCGTCGGCCGAGCCGCTTCAACGGGCGCTGGCCGAACGGGCGCGCTGACGCAGGCTCGTCAGCCCGCGGCGCCGCACTTGTCGATGGCGCACTGGACATAGCATTGAGTGATGGCGGCCTGGTCGCCCTGGTTCAGATACTGGCATTCGATACGGCAGGCCGTGTAGCACAGGTTGTTCTGACGCTGCGGCTCCATGCCCGGCAACCCGGCCGAACCGGGCGCGGCGAAGCCGACGACGATCGCCATGGCGGCGATGGCTGCAGATTTTTTCATCATGTCACCCTCCAGACTGAGCGGTCCTGCTCAACACGCGAAAGCGCAGCCGCGCCTCCGGTTCCCCCTGAAGTCGTCCCCGGCTTCACCGTCGCGTGATCGCGGCCCCGCCCGGCGCGGCCGTCTCCGGCGCGACCCGCAGTGTACAGACAATTATGGCGGCGCAGGCCTTCGCAGCCTAAGACGGAACCCGGCAGCCCAAGCGGCATTTCCAAGGGACAAGGGGGAGGGAGGCCATTGAGCAAGCGCCTGAAGGTCATCATGGCGGCTGTGGTATGCACCGCGACCGCCACGCATGCCCGGGCCTCGGAGCCCGGAGACCTCACGGCCCTGAGCCTGGAGGAACTGGCCCAGATCCAGGTCACCTCCGTGGCCCGCGCGCCCCAGTCCCTGTCCGACGCCGCCGCCGCCGTCTTCGTCATCACGCGCGACGACATCCGGCGGTCGGGCGCGCCGAGCCTTCCGGAGGTGCTGCGTCTGGCGCCGAACCTTCAGGTCCAGCGGGTCGACACCAACAATTACGCGATCAGCGCGCGGGGCTTCAATTCGTTCGAGACCGCCAACAAGCTGCTGGTGCTGGTGGACGGCCGCAGCATCTATTCGACCCTGTTTTCCGGGGTGCTGTGGGACGCCCAGAGCCTGCTGCTGGAGGACATCGAGCGGATCGAGGTCATCAGCGGACCAGGCGGCTCCCTGTACGGCGCAAACGCCGTGAACGGGGTGATCAACATCATCACCCGGACGGCCCACGACACCACGGGACCGGCGGTCTCGGCCGGTGTGGGGTCCGACGAATCGGTTCTGTCCATGCGGATCGGCGGTGAGGCGGCGAACGCCGCCTGGCGCGCCTATTTGCGCGGCTTCGACCGGGGGGAAAGCGATCTGCCGGGCGGCGCCGGCGCCGGCGACGGCTCCCGGGGCGTGCGGGGCGGGTTCCGCGCCGATGGCGCCGTGGCGAACGGCGACACCTGGACCCTGCAGGCCGAGATGTTCGACCACGAGGGCCCGGCCGAGGCCGGGATGACCGGCGGCCACCTCTCCGGCGAATGGCGGCGCAGCCTGTCGTCGGGCGAAATCCGCGCCCTGGCCTACGTGGACGCCTCGCGCCGGCTCAATGCGGACGCGGACGAGCGCATCCTGGCCGCCAACCTGGATATCCAGCACAGCTGGACGGCGGGGCGGCACAGCGTGGTCTGGGGCGGCGGCGTGCGCCACGTGGAGAACAGCCTCTACGCCTCGCCCTCGGCGCCGGCCTATCTGGACCCGCCGGAGCGCGGCATCACCCTGACCAATGTGTTCGTGAACGACCAGATCGCGCTTACCCCCTCCCTGACCCTGACGGCGGGAGCCAAGCTGGAGGACGACAGCTTCGCCGGACCGGAACTGCTGCCCAATCTGCGGCTCGCCTGGCGCAACCCCGGCGGCCATCTGTTGTGGGGCGCCGTGTCCCGTGCGGCGCGAACCCCCAACCGCATCGAGCAGGACTTCGTCGCGCCGGGGCTGCTGGTGGCGGACGACTTCTCCCGGGAGCAGGTGGTGGCCTATGAGGTCGGTCTGCGGACCGCGCCGCACGCGCGCTATTCGCTGTCGGTGTCGGCCTTCTATAACGAGTACGAAGACCTCAGGACCGTGACGATTCATCCGGTGACGATCCTTCCGCTGCGGTTCGGCAACGGCGCGCAGGGCCACTCCTACGGCATGGAGGCCTGGGGCGCCTATGAGGTGACGCCGGACTGGCGGCTCAGCGCCGGCATGTTCGCCCTGGAGAAATCGTTCGAGCTCAAGCCCGGCGAGATCGACGTGGGCAATCTGGAGTCCACCGGGGACGATCCATCGTACCAACTGCTGCTGGGCTCCAGCAGCCGGCTCACGGAGTCGCTGGACCTGGACGTCCACCTGCGTGCGGTGGACGACCTGCCGGCGTCGGGGGTCGACAGCTATGTGGAGGCCGACGTGCGGCTGGGCTGGCGTCTGGACAACGGGCTGGAGCTGTCCGTCACGGGACGCAATCTGCTGGAGGAGCGGCGGGTGGAATCCTCCGACCCCTCCCGTGCGCGCGCCTTCGGCCGCAGCGTCTTCGCTGTCCTGCGCGCGGGATTCTGAATGAGGGCGTCAGTCCCACCGCGGCCGTTGTTCGGGGTGCTGTTCGCGGCGCTGCTCCTGTCCTGTCCTGCAGCCGGCTACGCCCAGACGCTCGAGTATGCGGTCAAGGCCAACTATCTCGTCCGTTTCGCCGTCTTCGTTCAGTGGCCGTCGGATGCATTCTCTTCTGCCGAGGCGCCGGTGACCATCTGCGTGGCCGGCCGGAATCGCTTCGGAGCCGTGCTCGCCGACGCCGCCGGCGAGCATACGGCCCACGGACGCCCCATCGCCGTGCGCTCCGTCCGGAGCAGCGACCAGGTGAGCGGTTGCCACATGGTCTATCTGGGGTCTGGCGCCCCGACCGAGCTCGCCGCCGCCGCTGCGACCGCCGGCGGCGTGCTGCTGATCACCGACCAGGCCGTTTCACGGCGGCGCGGCGCCGTTCATTTCGACGTCTCTGATGGCCGGGTCCGGTTCCATATCGACAACAACGCGGCGCGACGTGCCGGGCTGAGCATCAGTTCCCGGCTGCTGAGTCTGGCGCTGTCGGTGAGCGGGGAGAGGCGGTGATGCACCCACTGGATCGCATCACCGCGCGCGGCGCCTCCCTGCTGGTGGTGGCCTGTCTGGGCCTGCTGCTGGCGGCGGGCGTCGGGGTGACCGTCTTCAGCGAGCGCTGGGAGAAGGCGCAGCTGGAGCGCCAGGCCGAGGCGCAGGCCGAACTGATGGCCTCGGCCGTCAGCGGCGCCCTGGCCTTCAACGATTCCCAGGCGGCGGCTGACTACGTCGAGGCGGTCCAGATCAACGCCAACATCCTGTCGGCGGCGGTCTATGACCTGGACGGTCAGCTGGTCGCCGGCTTCCATCGCGAGCAGGATCGCCTGGAGCCGATGCTCGCCGCGGGACAGGCGGGCAGCCGGTTCCATGACGGCCAGCTGGGGGTGGTCCGGCGGGTGGAGCAGGGCGGCCAGGCGCTGGGCGCGGTGCGCCTGATCTTCGAGGAGTCGTCGCCACGGCAGCGTCTGTCGCGATACCTCGGCATAGGCCTGCTTCTCAGTCTCGCAGTGCTGGTCGTCGTCGTGCTGGCCGCCAGCCAGACCGCCCTTCGCCGGGCCAATGAGGCCCTCGCGGAACGCGCGCAGGATCTGGATACGGCCAACATGCGCCTGCGTCAGCAGATGGACGAACGCGAAAAGGCGGAGGAAGCGCTTCGCCAGAGCCAGAAAATGGAGGCCATGGGGCGGCTGACGGGGGGCGTGGCGCACGATTTCAACAATCTGCTGATGGTGGCCTCCAGCGCCGCCGACATGCTTGAGCGGACCAGGGACGAGGCCAAGCGGGCCAAGCTGCTGGAGGGCCTGCGGCAGGCGGTTGAGCGCGGCGCAGGACTGACGCGTCAGTTGCTGGCGTTCTCGCGACAGACGCCGCTGAAGGTCAGCGTGATCGACGCCGGAGAGCGCATCGAGGCCATACGGGTGCTGCTGCAGGGCTCGCTGAGGGAAGACATCACCGTCGTCATCGACACCCACGACGACGCCTGCCCGGTGGAGGTGGACCTTGGTGAGTTCGAGCTGGCCCTGATTAACCTGTCTGTCAACGCGCGTGACGCCATGCCCAGGGGCGGGGTGCTGACGGCGCGCATCCGCTCCCGGGACGTCGACGGGCATGGCTGGGTGCGGATAGAGGTGGAGGATACGGGCGTGGGCATGTCGCCCCAGGTTCAGGCGCGAATATTCGAGCCCTTCTTCACCACCAAGGAAGTCGGTCGCGGCACTGGACTGGGGCTCAGCCAGGTCTACGGGTTCGCGCGCTCGTCCGGCGGGCGGATCAGCGTCAGATCGCAGGAGGGCGTCGGGACGACCTTCATCCTGGACCTGCCGTGCACTGACAAGCCCCTGACGAAGGGGGACGCGGCGCCCGCGCCCCGGGAACGCGTCGAGGGGCGGTTGCTGCTGGTCGAGGACGATGACGCGGTGGCGGTCGGCGTGGGCCACATGCTCCGGGATCTGGGCTATACCTATGTCCGGGCCTGCGACGGATCCGACGCCCTGAGGATATTCGAGGGCGAAGCGGCGTTCGACCTTGTTCTTTCAGACATGGTGATGCCGGGCCCTCTGGGGGGCCTTGATCTGGCCAACGCCATCCGCGAACGGGCGCCGAGCCAGCCCGTCCTGCTGATGACCGGCTACAGCGAGGCGGGGGCCGCAGCTTCCGGGGCAGGGTTCCCGTTGCTGACCAAGCCCTATGGCATCGATGACCTGGCCGACGCGATTCTGGGGGCCCGGACGACCGGCGGGGACCGGGGCTGATCCACGGTTTCCGCCCCCTCACGCCGACGCCCCTGTAATCGACGGCGGAGACCCGCCGGAGCGAAAGGGTTTCGGACAATTCGGACTGTCTTTTTGAGGCGAAAACGCCGAAAGCCGGCCCGACGATAAAAATTTCTGTCTCTGGGGAAAAAGTTTATCGATTTTCCTTTTGCTGCGGAAGCGCCTAGGGTGTCCTCCTGACAAGCGACAGGAGGAGGAACATCATGGACGGTGAACAGAGCGGCGGTTGCCCGATGAAGAAGCAGGGCGCGATGCGCTCGCTGCTGGGGCGCACGAACCGCGACTGGTGGCCCAACCAGCTGTCGCTGGAGATTCTTCACCAGCAAGGGATCAGCGGCGATCCCATGGGCGACGACTTCGATTACGCCGAGGCCTTCAAGGCGCTGGACTATGATGCGGTCAAGCGGGACCTGCACGCCCTGATGACCGACAGCCAGCCTTGGTGGCCGGCGGATTACGGTCATTACGGCCCCTTCTTCATCCGCATGGCCTGGCACTCGGCCGGCACCTACCGCACCGGCGACGGTCGCGGCGGCTCCACCTCCGGCTCGCAGCGCTTCGCGCCCCTGAACAGCTGGCCGGACAACGCCAACCTGGACAAGGCCCGCCGCCTGCTGTGGCCGATCAAGCAGAAATACGGCGCCCAGCTGTCCTGGGCCGACCTGATGATCCTGGCCGGCAATGTGGCCATCGAATCCATGGGCGGACCCGTGTTCGGCTTCGGCGGCGGCCGCGCCGACATCTGGGAGCCCGAGAAGGACATCTACTGGGGCACCGAGGAGGAGTGGGTCGGCTCGGAAGGCGCCCCGACCCGCATTCAGCCCGACAAGGAAATGGTGCTGGAGAACCCGCTGGCCGCCATCCAGATGGGCCTGATCTACGTCAATCCCGAGGGGCCGGGCGGCAATCCTGATCCGATCCAGTCGGGCCGCGACATCCGCGAGACCTTCGCCCGCATGGGCATGAATGACGAGGAGACCGTCGCCCTGACCGCCGGCGGCCACACCTTCGGCAAGTGCCACGGCGCCGGCGACGCCTCCAAGATCGGGGCCGAGCCTGAAGGCGCCGACATCGCCCAGCAGGGTCTCGGCTGGCAGTCCGGCCACGAGAGCGGCATGGGCGACCACACCATCACCTCGGGTCTCGAAGGCGCCTGGACCCCCACGCCGATCCAGTGGGACATGACCTATTTCGAGATGCTGCTGGACCACGAGTACGAACTGGTTCGCAGCCCGGCGGGCGCGCAACAGTGGCAGCCGGTGGGCAATCCCGACGAAACCCTGGCTCCGGCCGCGCACACGCCCGGCAAGCGCGTGCCGACCATGATGACCACCGCCGACATGGCCATGAAGATGGACCCGGCGTATCGCGCGATCTCCGAGCGCTTCCGCGCCAATCCGGACCAGTTCGCCGACGCTTTCGCCCGCGCCTGGTTCAAGCTGTGCCACCGGGACATGGGTCCCAAGGCCCGCTACCTGGGCCCGGAGGTTCCGGCCGAGGACCTGATCTGGCAGGATCCCATCCCGCCGCTGGATCACCCGGTGGTCGACGCCAACGACATCAAGACGCTGAAGGGCAAGATCGCGGACTCGGGCCTCAGCGTGTCCGAACTGGTCACCACCGCCTGGGCCTCGGCCTCGACCTATCGCGGGTCGGACCACCGGGGCGGCGCCAACGGCGCGCGCATCCGTCTGGAGCCCCAGCGCAACTGGAAGGTCAACCAGCCGGAACAGCTGGCGAAGGTCCTGCAGGTCTATGAGCGCATCAAGGCCGAGTTCGACGCCTCGGCGGCGGGCGGCCGCAAGGTCTCCATCGCCGACCTGATCGTGCTGGGCGGCTCGGTCGGCATCGAGAAGGCGGCGAAGGCCGCCGGTCACGAGGTGGAGGTTCCCTTCACCCCCGGCCGCACCGACGCCACGGCTGAGCAGACCGACGCCGAAGGCTTCGACGTTCTGGAGCCCAGGGTGGACGGCTTCCGCAACTATCTGGGCGTGCGCTACACCGTGCCGACCGAGGAAGTGCTGGTCGATCGGGCCCAGCTGCTGGGCCTCAGCGCCCCGCAGATGACGGTTCTGGTGGGCGGCTTGCGGGTGCTGGGCGCCAACCATGACGGCTCGAAGCACGGCGTGTTCACCGACCGTCCGGGCCAGCTGACCAACGACTTCTTCGTCAACCTGCTCGACATGGGCACGGCGTGGAAGGAAGTGGACGACCGGGGCGACGAAGTGTTCCTCGGCACCTGCCGCAAGACCCACGAGGAGAAGTGGACCGCCACCCGCACGGATCTGGTGTTCGGCTCCAACTCGCAACTGCGGGCCCTGGCGGAGGTCTATGCGGCCTCGGACGCCAAGGGGAAGTTCGTCAAGGACTTCATCGCGGCCTGGGTGCAGGTCATGAATGCTGACCGATTTGATCTGGCTCCGGCCCTGCGCCGGGCCGCCTGACGATCAAGTCGGACCGCGAGAGAACGGCCGGGCGGGTTCTTCCGCCCGGCCGTTCGTGCGTCATGGTCAGGATCGCGGCAGGACGCCGTCCCTGATGAAGCGGCGGTCGGCCCAGACCGAGTGGGTGCCGCTGGAGATCTTGTGGGGCAGGGCGATGCGGACCACCGGCCCGGCCTCGAAGTCCTTGCAGTCGATCAGCACGCACTGGGACGTCCCGGTGTTTTCGTCGATCAGGAAGCTGACCAGATAGCCGTCGTCCTCATCCTTCGCGTCGATGCGGGGGACGAAGGGCGCCTCGCTGGCGTAGACGCCTTCGGGCAGGTTGACCGCCCATGACTGGCCGGTCTCCAGGTCATGCTTGACGAAGCCGGTGAACAGGAACCAGCCGGGTTTGGTGGTGGTGCTGTAGGCGTAGCGGTAGGGCACGCCGGCACGGCGCTGGTTGAACATGCCGAACTCCAGCAGCCGGTCATCCATGTGATGCTCGCGGGTCTCGCCGGTCTTCAGGTTGAACCGCCAGCGGTGCAGCCGGGGGCGGAAGCTGTGCTCGTCGAGGAACGCCATCATGTGGCTCATGCCCGGAGGATAGCCTTCGAGGGGCTCGGGGCAGGGGTTCTCCTGAAAGTAGCCGTCCAGAACGATCTCGTCGCCGTCCTCATAGGCGTTGAGGAAATGCAGCACATAGGTGGGGTCGGCCTCAAACCAGCGGATGTCCTCCGGTCGGCCATAGCGGGGAATGATGCCGAAGCGCGACTTCAGCCCGTCATGCATGCGCGAGGCGTGAACGCCCTTCTTCAACAGCTCCTGATCCCAGAACAGCGGGAAGTCGTTGAGGATCGAATAGTTGGTGGTGAACGCCATGTCGTGCGGCAGGCGCGGCCCGGGCAGGTCGATGGGGACGTAGTGGACCAGAGTCCCGGTCCGGTCCACGACCCCGTAGTGCATGTAAGGCGTGTGGACGCCGTAGTTGAAGAACAGCATCTCGCCGGTGGCTTCATCCACCTTGGGGTGCGCCGAGACCCCGTCCAGCGGCCCCCACGGGGCGACGCCCGATTGCTCAAGGGTTTCGGGGTCGAGGCGATAGGCCTCGCCGCACTGGTAGAAGGTGGACAGGATCTGTCCCCCGTGGACCACCACGTCGGTGCTGGAGGAATCCTTGATGGCGCCGTGGGCCCCGAAGCCGGGACGCAGGGAGACGCCGGGCGGGTCCATCAGTCCGCCCCACAGCGAACCTTCCACCTCCTGTTCGGCCTGAAAGCAGCGGGTCCGCACGAACCGGTTGCGATAGTCCGCCTTGCCGCCGCGAAAACTGATCGTGTGGACCATGCCGTCCCCGTCGAAGGGGTGGTAGCGGCCCAGCGGCTGGTGAATCTGGTTTTCGGTGTTGCGCACATAGACGCCGTCGATGTCGTCCGGGATGCGGCCTTCCAGCACCGTCAGATCCGTGGCGTCGACCTCGGTGAGGATCGGCGTCCAGGCCCCGGTCAGATAGGGATGGTTGGACGGCTTCAGCGAGGACTTGATCGGCGGCAGTTGATGGACGGTCATGGTGCGGCTCCTCGGGCGCGAACGCGACGTGCAAGGACCATAGGACTCGATGGTCTGTTTACGCAAGTAATGGAGTGAGGATAGCCGCCCGCGCCGGCGCGACAGATTGTTGCGCCCCCGCGCCCCTGTGTTAGCTTGGTTGCATAAGCAGACCAAAAAAGCAGGGAAACGTCCATGACCGCGCAGGCTGCCCGATCGCCGACACCGGATGCGCCGCCCTTCCGCGACGCGGGCCTTATGACGGTGGATCTTGAGGTGACGAAGCGCCCGGACGGCGCGCTCATGGTGCGCTCCCGCATTCCCCTGGCTGACCACGACTGGAACGTGCCCCGGGCCATCCGCGCGACGGCGCGCTCGCGTCCGGAGGCGCCCGCCATGGCCCGGCGCGAAGGCGGCGTGGGGGACTGGCGCTTCACCACCTATGGCGACCTGGCTGACCAGATCGACGGCTTCGCCCAGTGGCTGCTGGATCGCCGGCTGCCGTCGGGCGCCGCGGTGATGATCATGGGCGCCAATTCGCCCGGTTTCGCGGCGGCGGCGCTGGGCGCCATGGCGGCGGGGGCGCCGGCTGCGCCGGTCAGCCTGCTGTACGCCATGCTGGGCGGCGATCTGGGGCGCCTGCGCCATGTGATGGACCGCATCCGGCCCGCCGTTCTGGTGATCGAGGACGCCCGGCCCGTCGCCGCGGCGCTGGCGTCGCTTGATCTGGACGGCGTGACGGTGGTCACCGCGACCCCCGAGGCGGTGGACGCGCCCCATGTGGTGAATCTGGCCGAGGTCTTCGCCACGCCCGTGACCCCGGCCGTGGAAGCCAGTCTCGAGGCGCTGAAGCCCGACGACCACGCCAACTATCTGCTGACCTCCGGCTCCACCGGCCTGCCCAAGGTGGTGGCCGTGTCCTACGCCAATCTCGCCGCCAACACGGCCCAGGGCATCCAGGCCACGGGCGAGAGCCTGCGCTGGGACGGCCGCATCCTGAACTGGCTGCCCTGGCACCACACCGCCGGGGCCAGCGTCCTGCGCGCCACCCTGCTGGCCGGCGGCGTCTTCTATGTGGACGACGGCAAGCCCCTGCCGGGCCTGCTGGACATCTCCCTGCGCAACCTCAAGGAAATCCCCGTCGAGTATTACGCCAATGTGCCGCTGGGGTTCGCCCTGCTGGCCGACGCGCTCGAGGCCGACCCGGACCTGCGCCGCACCTTCTTCTCGGAGCTGCGGTTGATGCTGTTCGGCGGCGCCGCCCTGGCCCAGCCCGTCTATGACCGCATCCAGAAGATGGCGGTTGAGGAGACCGGCAAGCGCATCATGATGACCTCGGCCTATGGGTCCACCGAGACCACGGCCGGGTTCCTGGCGGGCTACGCCTACACGGACAAGGTGGGGCTGGGCCTGCCCCTGCCGGGGGTGACCCTCAAGCTGGTGCCCCACGACGACACGCGGTGGGAGGTCCGGGTCAAGGGCCCCAACGTGACCCGCGGCTATCTGGACGACCCGGAGCGCAGCGCCCAGGCCTTCGACGACGAGGGCTTCTACTGCATGGGCGATCTGGCCACCTTCATCACCCCGGGCGACGTGACCGGCGGCCTGGCCTTCGCCGGACGCCTGGCCGAGGAGTTCAAGCTGTCCACCGGGACCTGGGTCTATGGCGGCCCGGCGCGCGAGGCGGTTCTGACCGCCCTGTCGCCGCTGATCACCGAACTGGTGCTGTGCGAGGAGAACCGGCCGTATCTGGGCATTCTCGCCTGGCCCTCGGTGGAGGGCGTGAAGCGCGAGTTGGGGCTGGAGATTGGCGAGGCCATCACCTCCGGGCGGCTGGGCGAGGCTGTGCGCGAGCGGCTGGCGGCGCACAACAAGGCCCACCCCATGGCTTCCATGCGCATCGAGCGAGCCGTGATCCTGACCGCGCCGCCGAACCCCAACGCCCACGAGGTGTCAGATAAGGGCAGCATCAACCGGCGCGGGGTCATCGACAACCGCAGCCAGGACGTGGCGCGGCTCTACGCCGACCAGCCCGATGCGGGCGTCATCGTCGTTGCAACAGGAGCCTGATCCGATGGTCTATATTCTCGGCGGCTGGCAATCGGACTTCCGGCGCAACTGGGCCCGCGAGGGTATGGAGATCGCCGACGGGTTCGCCGAAACCCTGACCGGCGGACTGGAAGCCACGGGACTGGAGCCCGGCGACATCGACGTAGGCCATGTGGGCAATTTCGTCGGCGACCTGTTCGCGGGGCAGGGCATGCTGGGGGGCTTCTTCGCCATGTCCGACGATCGGTTCGACGGCATGCCGGCCTCGCGCCACGAGGGGGCCTGCGCCTCGGGCTCGCTGGCCATCCTCGCGGCCATGGCGGACATCGAGTCCGGCCGCTACGGAACCGCCGCCGTGCTGGGGCTGGAGCTGATGCGCAATGTGCCGGGCCAGACGGCTGCCGAGCATCTGGGCGCGGCGGCCTGGGCCGGGCACGAGTACCAGGACGCCCGCTATGTGTGGCCGCGCGCCTTCTCGGACCTGACCGAGGAATACGATCGCCGCTACGGCATCGACGAGGCGCACCTGCGGCGCATCGCCCAGGTCAATTTCGCCAACGCCCGTCTCAACCCCAACGCCCAGACCCGCGAGTATGTCTTTCCCGACGCGGCCTTCGCCAATGACGACGAGGCCAATCCGGTGATCGAGGGCCGGGTGCGCAAGACGGACTGCGGTCAGGTCACGGACGGCGGCGCCATGGTGGTTCTGGCCTCGGCCGAGCGGGCGGCGGACTACGCCCGCCGCCGCGGCGTCCCGCTGGAGTCCCTGCCGCGCATCCAGGGCTGGGGCCATCGCAACGCCCCCATCAGCTACGCCCGCAAGATCGCCGCCAGCGCCGACGAGGCTTATGTCTTCCCGCAGGTGAAGCGCGCCATCGACGAGGCCCGCACACGCGCCGGGGTGTCGTTGGACCAGATCGACGCAGTGGAGACCCACGACTGTTTCTCCATGACCGAATACATGGCCATCGACCATCTGGGCCTGACCGCGCCGGGCGGGGCGTGGAAGGCCATCGAGGCGGGGGACATCGAGATCGGCGGACGGCTGCCGGTTAATCCCTCCGGCGGCCTGATCGGCTGCGGCCACCCGGTGGGCGCAACGGGCGTGCGCATGGCGCTGGACGCGTTCAAGCAGACGACCGGCACGGCGGGCGCCTATCAGGTGGAGGGCGCCCGCACCGTCCAGACCCTGAACATCGGCGGCTCCACCACCACCACCGTCAGCCTGGTGATCGGAACCTAGGTTTCGCGTCGCCGGATCGAGACGGCGGCGGTTCCGTGCGCCACCACGCGGCCGTCGGGCAGACCCACCGTCACCTCGGCCACCACCTTGCGCTGATCGGCATAGGCGGCGCGCGCCTCGGCGATCAGATGATCCGCATCGATGGGGGCGGCGTTCAGAAAGCGCAGGGTCAGGTCGGTGGACAACAGGTGCTCGCCCGGCTTCAGCAGGGTCATGGCCACGCCGCCCCCCGCGATGTCCACCAGCGCCGCCGTCACCCCGCCGTGGACCAGTCCGACGAAATTGGCATGGCCGGGGTCCAGATCGCAGCGGATCGTCATGCGGCCCCGTTCCACCGCGACCGGCCAGGCGCGCAGCCGCTCGGCGAAGCCGCCCGCGAAGCGCGCCTCGGCCCAACGCCGCGCCAGCTCCAGTCCATCGGCCGCCGGGTCCAGCTGGAAGCGCGAGGCGAGGGACGGGGACGGCGCGCTCACGCCGCCGCCGCCCGGCTGTTCAGCCCGATGAAGCGGTCGGCCGCCGCGCGGTATTCCCGCTCCAGCCGCGTCACCACTTCGGCGGTGGACTCCACCGCGTCGATGCGGCCCACGCCCTGGCCGGCGGCCCAGATGTCCTTCCAGCGCTTGCTGCTCTGGCCGCCGGAATAGTCGCGCTGGATCGCCCCGCCCAGGGCTTCGGGGTCGAGGCCCGCGGCCTTCAGGCTGGGCTTGAGCCATGAGGCGTCGGTGCCGGTGACGGCGGGCGAGACGATCAGGTCATCGGCGTCGCAGTCCACCACCATCTGCTTGTAGGCGTCCTGGGCAAGGCTCTCGCGCGTGGCCAGGAAGCGGGTGCCCATGTAGACCATGTCCGCCCCCGCCGCGATCGCGCCCGCCACCCCGGCGCCGTCGGCGATGCCGCCGCCGATGGTCAGATAGCCGTCGAAGAACTCGCGCACCGCCGAGACGAAGGCGAAGGGCGACAGGTGGCCCGTATGCCCGCCGGCCCCCGCGCTGATGCAGGCCAGCCCGTCCACGCCCGCCTCGGCGGCCTTTCGGGCCAGCTTCATGTTGACCACATCGGCGAAGACCAGACCGCCGTAGCCCTTGACCGTCTCCATCACCGGCTTGGGCGACCCCAGGGCGGTGATGACGATGGGCGGCTTGTAGCGCGCCACCATGGCCAGATCGTCCGCCAACCGCGGGTTGGTGGAGTGGGTGATCAGATTGGCGATCCACGGCCCGTCGCCGGGCGTAAGCGCGCCGGTGATCTGGTCCATCCAGCGGTCCAGATCCTCGGGCGTGCGGCAGTTGGGCGTCGGGAACGCGCCGCCGATCCCCGCCTTGCAGGCGGCGATGACCAGTTCCGGCCCGGAGACCAGGAACATGGGCGCGGCGATGACGGGCAGCCGCATGGACTGGGGGAAGGCGGAACTCATGCTTGAGCTGTTTCTCCAAGACGGTCGCGCAGATCCCGCTTGAGGACCTTGCCGACCGGGTTGCGCGGCAGGGCGTCGATGACCTCCAGCCGCTCGATCTGCTTGTAGACGGCCACCTGTTTCTCTTCGGTCAGGTAGCGGTTGATGTCGGCCATGTCGGCGCTCTGGTCGGGGCGAAACACCACGAAGGCGCACAGACGCTCGCCCAGCCGCTCGTCGGGCGCGCCCACAACGGCGGCCTCGGCGATGGCGGGATGGCCCATCAGGTGGCCCTCGATCTCCTCGGAGGAGATGTTCATGCCGCCGCGGATGATGATGTCCTTGAGTCGTCCCACGAAACGGATGAAGCGGTTGTCCTCGCCCGCCAGCTCGAACAGGTCGCCGGAGCGGAACCAGCCGTCGGCGTCGAAGGCCCGTTCATTGACCTCCGGCGCGCGCCAGTAGCCGGAGAAGACCGTCGCCCCCTTCATGCGCAGTTCGCCGGGACGGCCGGACTCGCGGATTTCCTCCTCGGTGTCCGGGTCCACCAGTCGGGTGGAGATGCGGTCGTGCAGCATGGCCTTCCACTTGAGTCCCTCACCGAAGCGGGGGAACAGGGCGGCGCGTTCCGCCGGGTCGGGCACGTCCTGCCAGGCGCTGGGGAAGGAACAGCCCTCGTTGGAGCCGAAATAGTTGACGATCTGGACGCCGTATTTCTCGTGGAAGGTCTTGACCATCCAGGGCGACAGGGGCGCGGAGCCAGAGCCGATGGCCTTCAGCCGCCCGAAGTCGATGCCCTCCAGCAGGGCCTCGTTCTGCAGCAGCAGGTTCAGCACGGCGGGCGGCGCCACGGTGTAGTCGATGGTCTCGTCGCGCATCTGCTTCAGCAGCACCTGCAGGTCGAACGGATGGTGCTGGATCAGCACCCCGCCGGTCAGCAGCCAGCTGACGAAGCCGGTGGAGACGCCCGCCATGTTGACCATGGGAAACGGGTTCAGGATGCGCGCGCCGTGGCCCAGGTCGGCGGCGTCCACCACCCCCGCGCCCATGATGATCCACTCGTTGTGGCTGCGCGGCACGCCCTTGGGCAGGGCCTCGGTGCCGGAGGTCCAGCAGATGGTGAAGACGTCGTCGGCGCTGATCTTCGCCGCCTTCATGGCGTCGCGGGCGGCCTTCATCTGCTTCGGCGTCACGGCGTCCAGCAACGGCTCAAGGTCCACGGCGCCCGAGGGGCAGGTTTCGCCCATGACGAACACATGCTTCAGGCCTGGCGAGCGGCCGGCCACGGTCATCAGCATATCGCCGTGGGCGTGCTTTCCGATGCGGTCGGTGGTCAGGGCGGCCACGGCGTCGGTCTTGCCGACGATGTAGCCCAGCTCGCTCTCGCGGTACTGCACCGGGGCGGGCGAGACGATGATCCCCAGCCGCGCCGCCGCCAGATAGGTCAGGCTCAGGTCGTTGATGTTGGGCAGCTGGACGACCAGCACATCGTCCTTCTTTAGGCCATGGGCGTGAAACACCGCCGCCAGCCGGTCGACCGACGCGTCCGCCTCGGCCCAGGTCAGGCGCTCCGGCTGGCCGCCCATGATGTCGGCGGCGTTGAACGGATCGATCAGGGCCTCGGCGTCGGGGTGGGCTTTCAGATGGCGGCGGAACAGGTCGTCCAGGGTGTCGTCACCCCACCAGCCCTTTGCCCGGAAGGCGCGTATTCGGTCCTGCGGCACGACGATCATGGTGTTTTCCTCCGTCTCTCGTTTTGTCTCCCGGTCATTGAGGCGCCGGGTAGATCAGGGTCCTCACATCCGCCCGCACCACCTTGCCCACCGGATTGCGGGGCAGGGCGGCCAGCGGATGCAGCGTCTTGGGGGTGCGCACCGGGCCGATGGTCCGGCGCACATGGTCGATGAGGGCGGCCTCGTCGGCGAGGGCGGGGTCCCAGGCCACGGCGGCCTCCAGCCGTTCGCCCCACACGGGATCCTCCACCCCGAAAGCGCAGGCCTCGCGCACCGCCGGATGGGCGCCAAGGGCGGACTCCACCTCGGCGGGGTAGATGTTGTAGCCGCCCGAGATGATCATCTCCCGCGACCGGCCCAGGATGGTCAGCAGGCCGTCGGCCTCGAGCCGTCCCAGATCGCCGGTCCTGAGCCAACCGTCGTGGCGCGCTTCGTCCGTCGCCACGGGATCATCCAGATAGGCGGTGTCGGCCAGATCGCCGCCCACCAGAATCTCGCCCTCGCCCTGTTCCGCCACATCGCCGTCGGCGGTCAGCACGCGGACGGGCGTGCCGGGGAAGGGATAGCCTGCGGCCCCGCGCAGCTCAGGCCGCGCCACCTGCGCGGGCGTCAGGGCGGCGATGGTCATGGGCGCTTCGGTCTGGCCGAACAGGGCGCCCAGCACCGGTCCGAAGCGCGCGACCGCCTGATCGATGCGCGCGGGCGGCATGGGGGCGGCGGACCAGGTCAGGTGGCGCAGGGCCTTGAAGTCGTCCGGCCCGAAGGCGGCCGCCTCCATCAGCAGATAGATCAGGGTCGGCGGCATGAAAGCCACCGTGACCCGGCGCTTCAGCTCGTCCAGCATGGCCGCCCGGTCCGGCTGGGCCATCAGCACATGGGCCCCGCCCGCCGCCAGCACCGGCAGCACATAGTGCGATGAGCCGTGGGTCAGGGGCGCGACCGCCAGATTCACGTCGTCGGCGGTGAAGGCGTAATAGCTCTGCATCGACCGCAGGGCCGCCATGGCGCTGCGCCGGCTCTGGACCACGCCCTTGGGCTTGCCGGTGGAGCCGCCGGTGAATTTGATGGCGAACACGCCGTCCGGGTCGTGGTCGATGGCGGGCGGCGTGCCGCCCGGCTCCACCGCGTCGACCCAGCTTTCCAGCTCCAGACGGCGGGCGCAGGGCGCGATCTGGTCACGCGAGGGGGCATCGACGAACAGCATGTCCAGCTCTGCGCGGCGCTGAAGGTCCGCGTTCAGGCCGGGGCCGTTGCGGGGGTTCAGGGGAACCCAGACGGCGCCCGCGCGCAGGATGGCCAGATAGGCGACCACGTGGCGCCAGCTGTTGGCCGCGCACAGGCCGATGCGGCGGCCCCGGTCCAGCCCCCGACGATGCAGGTCTGCGGCCAGGGCGTCCACCCGCGCGATGAGCTCGCCATGGGTGACGATCCGGTCGCCGTCGAACAGGGCAGGGCGGTCGGCCCGCGCGCGCCAGCCGTCATAGATGACGCCGACCGGGTTCATGCGGCGCGCTCCAGGACGGTGACCACGGTCGCCGCCTCCTCCACGCCCAGAAAGCCGCCGCCGTTCTCGGCCGCCGCCATGCGCGCGCCCTCGATCTGGGCCGCCCCGGCCTCGCCGCGCAGCTGACGGGTCAGGTCGTGCAGCTGGATAATCCCCGTGGCGCCCACCGGATGGCCCTTGGCCACCAGACCGCCCGAGGCGTTGACGGGCGTGCGTCCGCCCAGGGCGAAGTCGCCGCGCCGCAGCCGCTCGCCCACGGTCCCCGGCTCGGCCAGCCCCAGATTTTCGATCTGCTGGATTTCGGCGTAGCTGGTGGCGTCGTGGACCTCGACCGCGTCGATGTCGTCCGGCCCTGCGCCCGCCTGCTCATACGCCGCCAGCGCCGCGCGGCGGCCGATGTGATTGTCCATGTCCGCCGCCGCGCGCATCGAGGCGCTGACCAGCGCACAGCCCCGCACCCGCACGGCCCGCGCGGCGGCGCCCAGCCGCTTCAGCCCGGCCCTGTTGCACACCACCATGGCCGCCGCCCCGTCGCTGACGGGGGCGCACATGGCGCGGGTGAACGGAAAGACGATGGGCTTGTCGGCCAGCACCTGATCCGCGGTCATGGGGGTGCGGTAATGGGCCAGCGGGTTCAGGGCGCCCGCCGAGTGGTTCTTGGCGGCCGCACGGGCGAAGTCGGCCTGGGTCGTGCCGTGCCGGGCCATGTGCGCGCGGGCCTGGGCCGCGTACAGATCCATGAAAAGACTGCGGCCCTCGCCGGGTTCCTCGCCGCCCATCTCGCGGATATAGGCCAGCACGCCGCCGCGGTCGTGGATGTCGGTGCCCCCCGCGAAGGCCGCCGCCACCCGTTCGGGCCGGTCGGGCCAGACCATCTTCTCGGCCCCGGCGACCAGCGCGATGTCGCCGCCGCCCGCCCGCAGCCACTGCATGGCCAGCCACAGGGCGGTGGAGCCCGAGGCGCAGGCGTTCTCAACGTTGATTATCGGGATGCCGGTCAGGCCCAGCGGGCGCAGGGCGATCTGGCCGCGCACGGTGTTCTGCCCCTCCAGCATGGGCTGGCGCGTGTTGGAGAACCAGGCCGCCTCGATGTGCGCCGTGTCCGCGCCCGCGTCAGTCAGGGCCGCGCGCACCGCCTCGGCGGTCAGCGACTTGACGCTCTGGTCCAGCCGCTTGCCCAGCGCCGTCATGCCGACCCCGGCGATGAAGACGTCTGCGGTCATGCCGCTGGTCGGCGCCGCTGCACGATGCGGAACCGCGAGGCGACGAAGGCCAGATCCGCCAGACACGCGTTGCCCGCCGGGTTCAGGCCCGAGACGTGATAGTCGCTGTAGGCCGCCGCGAAATTGATCCACATGGCGCCGGTCAGATTGATGGTCAGATTGGCGCCCGCCTGCTCATAAAGCGGCGTCGCGCGCTCGATGAAGGCCTCGTCGGTGGAGTACAGATAGGACGAGATCGAGCCGTGCTCGCGGGCCAGCCGGGTGGCTTCGGCCACCGCCGCATCGCCGTCCATGCGGACCACGAACAGCACCGGACCGAAATGCTCCTCGGCGTAGAGGGCAGGGTCCGAACCGTCCACGGCCACCACGAGCGGCGTCAGGGTCCGGGCCTCGGGGAACTGCGGGTGGGCATAGGGCGCGGCCTCGCGCAGCACGCGGGCCCCGGGGTGTTGCTCAAGCGCGCCACGCACCTCGGCCACGGCCTTGAGGCTGACCTGGCCCTGGATCGCCCCCATGATCCCGGCGGCCAGCGCCGGGTCGCCGGCGATGGCGTCGATTTGCGCCACCAGCGCCTGCCCGAACCCGTCGGCCAGATCCGGGCGCACATAGATCACCTGCGGGCTGGTGCACATCTGGGCCGAGAACAGGCACGAGGCGCGGGCGACGGCCCTTGCGGCGGCGTCCATATCCTCAGCGGACTCCACCACCACGGTGTTGACCCCCGCCGTCTCGGTGAACAGCAGCTTGCCGGTCACCGTACGCTCCAGATGGCCGCCGTAGCGGGGGCTGCCGGTGAAGTCGACGATCTGCACCGCCGGATGGTCCACAAGATGCTGGGCCACGGGCGCTTCAAGGGTGTCCACGGCCAGGGTGATGAGGTTGGGATCAAAGCCGTGGTCGGCCAGCACCTGACGGCATTCGCGCACCACGATGGCCATGGGGAGCACGGCGATGGGGTGCGGCTTGACGATCACCGGATTGCCCGTCGCCAGGCTGGCGAACATGGCCGGATAGGCGTTCCAGGTGGGGAAGCTGGCGCAGCAGATGACCAGACCGACGCCGCGCGGGACGATGGCGTAGGTCTTGTCCAGAACCACCCGCTCGCCCGCGAAATCCCGCTCATAGCGGCCGGTCGGCGCCACGTCGCGCATGGCCTTGACCGCATAGGCCAGGGCCTCGATGCCCCGGTCCAGCGCATTGGGGCCGGAGCCGCTGAACGCCTGGGTGTAGCTTTGCCCGGCCACATGCATGACGGCGTGGGCCATCTCGAAATTGGCGTCGTACAGGCGCACGGCCATTTCGACGCACAGGGCTGCGCGGAGCTCGGGCGAGGCGGCCGCCCAGTCGGGCATGGCGGCCTGCGCCGCCGCGATCAGGGCTTCGGGCGTGCTGACCGGATAGGTGACGCCCAGCGGCTGCTGCGTATAAGGCGACACCTCGGCCCCCACGCGGTCGACCACGCCCGGCAGGTCCAGCGCGAACGGCTTGCCCAGTTGCGCCTCGAAGGCGGCCTTGCCAGCCACCGGCTTGTCCGGGCCGTGGATCTTCGTCGACGGCGAATCCTTGAACGGCGACCAGGCGCGGCGGGTGCGGATGGCGTCCAGCGCGCTTTCGATCAGGTCGGCGTGGCGGGCCACGACGGCGTCGCGGGGCGCGGGCGAGCGGGCGTCCATCAGCGGCCTCCCATGCGCTCGACGATCATGGCCGAGCCGACCCCTTGCGCGCCCGCCGCGACCACGAGGCCATAGCGGCCCTCGCAGGCGTCCAGCGCGTCCAGCAGCGACGACAGCAGGATGGCGCCGGTGGCGCCCATGGGGTGCCCCTTGGCCAGATGGCCGCCGCCCACATTGACCTTGTCCGGGGCCACGTCCCGCTCGCGCAGGAAGGTGACGATGGTGACGGCGAAGGCCTCCATGAACTCGATGCGGTCCATGTCGGACAGGGTCAGGCCGGCCCGCTCCAGCACCCGGTCCATGGCGGTGAAGCCTGCGGTCAGGGAGGCGGCCGGATCGCCGCCGACCTCCACATGGGCCACGATGCGCGCCCGGGCGCCCTCGGCTTCGGACGACACCAGCGCCAGCCCGGCCCCATCGGACATGGGCGGGGCGTGGGCCACAGTGTGGCGATGGTCGATGGTCCAGCCTTCCAGCGCCTCCGCATAGGGCGCGGCCATTTCGGCGAAGGCGGCCGGCAGCTTTGCCAATTTCTCCAGAGTCGTCGGCCGCGCGCACTCGTCGCTCTCCAGCCCGTTCAGCGCGATGCGCGACGCGACCAGCGGGCCGCCCTCGGCCTCCGCCGTGCGGGACTGGGAGACGAACGCCGCCTGATCCATCTCCGCGCGGGACACGCCTGTGTCCTCGGCCAGTCGGTCCGCGGCCACGGCCACCGGCAGGTAGCGGGTGCGGGGCGGGAAGCACGCGTCGGCGTAATAGTCGGCCCGGTCTCCCATGAACGGCACGCGCGACATCATCTCGACCCCGCCCGCCAGCACCGAGCGGGCGCGGCCGGTCTGGACCATGTCGGCGGCCTGTCCGATCGCGGTCAGCCCCGAGACGCAGTAATTGTTGATGCTCCACGCCGCCGTTTCGTCAGGCAGGCCGGCGTGCAGCTTGGACACCAGCGCCACGTTGGCGCCCTGGGCGCCGACCTGTCCGACACAGCCCACGATCAGGGCTTCAGCGGCGCGGGCCTCGTGGCCCCGGGTCTCGATGGCGTCGATCAGCCCGCCGATCAGCTCGTGGGGTTTCATCGCCGCCAGCCCGCCGTCGGGGCGGGCCCTGGCGCGGGGCGTGCGAACGGCGTCGTGGATGTAGGCGCTCATCAATCAGGCGGCCTTCAGCTGGTCGCCGCGCGCCCAGGTGCCGTGGAAGCCGGCGGGCACCCGCACCGGCAGGATCACCCGCGCCACCGGCCCCGCCTCCATGTTCTGGGCATCGATCACCTGCACCTCGGACTTGCCGGTCTCGGCGTCCGTCACGAAGGCGATGACGTAGCCGTCGTCCTCGGCCGTCGCGCCGACGCGCGGGGCGAAGGCGGGCTCGGAGCCGAACTGCGAGGGCTGGTAGTCCCAGGTCCGCGCGGCGCCGGTCTCAAGGTCGTACTTGATGAGGCCCTTGAAGCTCTGCAGCTCGGTGGGCGCCATGGCCACGTGATAGGACCATTTCGTGGGCCGCGAGGCGTAGTCCAGATTGACCACCGGGAACTCGCCGATGCGGTCGTCCAGCTGGCGTTTCTTCACCTCGCCGGTCTTCATGTTCATGCGCCATTCCACCGGCACGGCGTGCAGCGCCAGCACGTTCACCATGGCGGCGTAGGGGCCGTACTCCGGGTTCGGCGGGAAGCCGTTGGGCGTCATCATGCAGGCGGTCATGACCACCTCGTCGCCGTCCTCCCACGCATTGACCACGTGATAGATGTAGCAGCTGTCGGTTTCGAACCAGCGAACCTGATCGCCCGAGCCGTTGCGCGGCACGACGCCGAAGCGGGCCGGCTGGTCGGCGAAATGGATGTTCCAGGTGCTGCGCTTCAGCCCGCCGTCGGTGAACACCACCGGCAGGTCGTGCAGGATGACGTAGTTCTCGGTCAGCCCCATGTCGTGGGGCAGGCGCGGTCCCGGCAGCTCGATGCGGGCGAAATGGGTCAGCTCATTGGTCGGGCTGACCACGCCGAAGGTCATCCAGGGCTCGTAGAGCGAATAGTCGAAAAACACGAACTCGCCGGTCTTCGGGTCCACCTTCGAGTGGGCGGAGACGTGGCGCGACAGGGCCCCGCCGAAGGTCTCGGTCCCGATGGTCTCCAGGGTCCGCGCGTCGATGCGCACCGGATGGCCCGAGATGTACCACAGGGCCATGAGCGAGCCGTTGTGCAGCACCAGATCGGTGTTGGCGGTGTCCTTGTAGACCTTGTCGCCGCGCGTGGACGACGGATCGGCCCGTGTGGAGGGTTCCATCACCCCGCCCGCGCCGCAGCCGCCGTTCAGGTCCGCCACATGATCCGCCGAGCGGACGAAGCGATTGCGGTACTCGGCCTTGCCGTTTTCGAACCAGACGGCGTGGACCATGCCGTCGCCGTCGAACCAGTGGTGCATGCCCTGCGGCGCCTGGGCTGGATTCGGGCCATTTCGATAGAAGGCGCCGTGCAGATCCTGCGGGATTTCCCCGATCACCGGCAGGTCGATGGCCGTTGTCTCGCGCGAGACCGGCTCATAGGCGCCCTGCAAATAGGGGTTGAGCGTATTCAGCGGGCTCAGGGGCCCGGTTTCGATACGGCGTGCGGCGGTGGCGTCATCGGCCATGGCAATTGCCTCCAGAAACTTTTCTGAACAGACCTTCGAACATTTGGTCGCTTAACGCAAGCGTTGGCGTCGCGCCTCGACCCCGCCGCGAATTGGGGTAGAGGGAGATATGCAGACCAGTGACGAGCGTATGGGCGAGCCGGACATTCGGGCCCTGATCATGGGCAACCCGGTGGCGCGGGCCTTCGCCATCACCGGCGACGCCTGGACCCAGCTGATCCTCCGCGAGGCCTTCTACGGCGTGCGCCGCTTCAGCGCCTGGCGCGACCAGCTCGGCGCCCCGCGCAGCGTCCTGGCCGACCGCCTGCAGCGTCTCACCGCAGCGGGGATGCTCGAAACGACACCGGTTGCCGAGGGCGGGGCGAGGCTGGAGTATCGGCTGACCGCCATGGGCCGGGACATGTTCGGCGTGGCGGTCATGCAGGGGCAGTGGGAACGCAAATGGGCCCGGTCGCCGCTGCAGGAACGCTATGCCCTCCGCTTTTATGACCGTCAGACCGGGGAGCGGCTTGAGCCTGTCATGCTGGGGCGGGAGCATGGCGGTCCCGTGGGGGTCGGCAATGTGGTCTGGGAGGTCGTCGCCCCCATGACGCCCATCGCCCCGCCCACGTCGCGCAGACGGCGCTCGCAGCCCATGGAGACGGACCGGCCCATCATCGACCGCTCCACCGACATCATGGGCGACTACTGGAGCTGGGCGGTGCTGTCGGCGGCCTATTTCCGTCTGCGCCGCTTCGACGAGATTCACGCCGCCCTCGGCGTCGCCACCAATATTCTGGCCGACCGGCTGTCGCGGCTGGTCCTGCACGGGGTGCTGGAGCGCAAACCCTATCAGGACGCCCCCGTGCGCTACGAGTACCGCCTGACCGAAGCCGGTCGCGACATGTATCCCATCGTCCTTGCCATGCACGGCTGGAGCGAGCGGTGGCTCTATCCGGATGAAACCCCGCCGTTGCGGCTCAAGGACAAGACGACCGGCGACATCCTCGCGCCTGTCGTCTGCGACCGGACCACCGGGCGGGCGATCGATCCCCGACAGGTGCGCTGGGAAGTGGAGCGGGAAGCCGCGCCGCAGGGCGGCGGGGCCTGACGCGACAAGGCCGCCGCCGCGGGGGTGCGGCGACGGCCTGTCTTCCGTCTTGATCCGGCTCAGAACGTGCGGGTCAGCGCGATGCCGAACGAGCGCGGCGCGCCGAACACACTGAAGCCGACGCCCACATTCTTGATCACGTGGGTGCGGTACTCCTCGTCGGTCAGGTTCTTGCCGTAGACCGACACCTTGTAGCCGTTGTCCGATTCCCACGATGCAAAGGCGCTCAACAGGCCGTAGGACGGGATCAGCACCTCGGGGTTGTTGGACGGATCGAAGAAGTAGTCGTCGGTCCACTGGTAGTCGATGCGCGTGGCCAGTGAGCCTTGCCCCACCCGCCATTCGCCGTCGGCGTACAGGGTGAACTGGCTTTCCGGCGAGCGCGGCAGGGCGTTGCCGTCATAGGGCAGGGCGCCGCCCGGCGAGGTCGCGTCCGAGGTGAACTGGGCGTCCAGACTGGTGTAGGAGCCCCCGATGGTGATGGCCGAGCTGACGGCCAGGGCCGTCTCGATCTCGAACCCTTCAACCTCGGCCTGCGCGTTGGACGCCACCAGGTTCAGCCCGGCCAGCTCGTTGACCTGCAGGTCAGTGTAGTCCAGCCGGAAGGCCGCCGCGTTGAAGCGCAGACGCCCGTTGAACACGGTGGTCTTGGCGCCGATCTCGTAGTTGTCCAGCAGCTCGGAGTTCAGCGGCTGCACGGCCTGGGCCGCGGTCTGGGCGGCGCTGATGTAGCCGCCCGCCTTGTAACCCCGGTCGTAGCTTGCATAGAAGCGCACGTCGGGCAGCGGCTCTACGGACAGGGCGACCCGCCAGGTGGGCTCCTCGAAGCTGGTGCTGGCGCTCACGTTATAGGGCGAACCTGTCGGCCCCAGCGGGATGCCCGGAGGCGCGTTCAGACCGCCGTCGTTGTCGATGGCCACCTGGTGGACCTCACGTTCGTCGTGGGTCCAGCGGGCGCCGAGGGTCAGCTCCCAGATGTCGGCGAACGGGATCGCCGCCTGGCCGAACACCGCGTAGCTGCTGTTGGTCGCATCCTGGAAGAAGGTCGTGTCGCCGCCGAAATTGGGCGGGGCGATGGGCAGGGCCGTCTGCACCACGAAACGCTCGGTGCGGGTCACGTTCTCCCGGAAGAAATAGGCGCCCGCCACCCAGTTGATCGTGGAGTCCGGCGCGGACACGAACCGGAATTCCTGGCTGAGCTGGTCGGCCTGTTCCTCGGCCCGGTTGTCCACCCGCAGCGGGAAGGCGGGATAGGTCAGCCCCCCCAGATTGTCGCGCCAGTCGTAGTCGTTGTCCCGGAAGGAGGTCAGGGACACGAAGCCAAAATTCTCGCCCTGCCATTCCGCCCGGCCGGTCACGCCCCAGTTGGTGCGGTTCTGGTAGGTGTCGTCGGGGTTGAAGGTCTCGCGGATGTCGAGGCCCGCGCGCAGGCCATTGATCACGGCGACGAACGGCGCCGGCGTTGTAGCCACGATCACCGGGATCCGCGCCTGGCCGTCCATCTCCTCCATGCTGCCGTCGAATCCGCCGAGGAAAGTCCAGTTTCCGGCGTTGCGTAGAACCTGGGCGCGCAGGCCGTAGGACGTTCCGCCATGCAGGTCCGCGCCGGTGAGCACGTTCTCGGCGTAGCCGTCATTGCTGCTGTAGCGGAAGGCGACCCGGCCGGCGGTGTCCTCGCCGATCTCGCCGTTGAACACGCCTTCCAGGCCGATCTCGTTGAAGCTGCCGTAGCGCGCGGTCAGCTCGCCGTAGGGCGCGAAATCGGGCCGGTTGGTGTAGACGTTCAGCGCGCCACCCGAAGCGTTGCGCCCGTACAGGGTGCCTTGCGGGCCACGCAGGATTTCCACCCGCTGCACATCCATGAAGGCCAGGGCGCTGGCGCCCGCACGGCCGATGGACACCTCGTCGATGGAGACGCCGATGGACGGGTCTGTGGCGGCCGAGTCGCTGGTGGTGCCGACGCCGCGGATGAAGATCTGCGGCTCGCCGATGTTGAACTGGGTCAGGGTGACGCCGGGCGCCTTGCCCGCCACGTCCTGGATGCCGTTTGCGGCCGTACGCTCCAGCATCTCTTCGCTGAAGGCGGTGACGGCGATCGGCACTTCCTGAAGACCCTGCTCGCGACGCTGGGCCGTAACGATGATTTCCTCGAGCATGACGGCCCCCGGCTGGGCTTGCTCGGGTTGCTGCGCAAGCGCCGGGGCCGCGAACCCGCCGGCGACGGCCAGGGCCGCCGTCGAGGCTCCGGCCAGGCGCCTACGCCATGACGAACCGCGCGTGATGATGCTGGTCAAGACATTCCCTCCGAATGTGTGCGGCCCTTTGCGGGCTCGTTGCAGGAGTAGCTTGCGCTAATGAACCAGTTTTGCAAGTCTTTTTACGCAAGCGTGAATGAGGGCGAAGTATGGCGAACGTTTCATCTGTTGTTCTGGCCGGCGCCGCATGGGCCGCGACGGCGATCCTGTGGCTGGCCCTGATCCCGGCGGGCACGCGCGGCCGGGCCTGGCACTACGGCCTGGCGTTGGCGCCGCTGGCCGTCATCGTCCTGACGGCGGTCACGCCGCAGTCGGCGCTGCGGGACAGTTTGCTGCTCTGGATCCTGCCCGGCGGGGCGGGGGTGCTGGGCGTCATGGCCGTGGCCTGGCTGTGGGGAACCCTGGCGCGAAACCACGGCATCATGGACATCTGCTATCCGGCCGCGGGGGTCGCCGTGGCGGTGCTGACGCTCGCCGTTTCCGGCCGCGCGCCGGTTGGGCCCGAGGCGCTGCTGATGGTGTTCCTTGTGATCGGGGCCGGGCGGCTGATCGTCCAGACCTGGGGCCACAACATCGGCGCCGAGCGCCAGCCCTACGCCCACTGGCGCGCCCGGCACGGCAAACGCTGGTTGTGGTGGAGCGCCTTCCAGGTGCACCTGCTGCAGGGCGTGACCCTCTGGCTGTGGTCGGCGCCCATCGTCTTCGCCCTGACCGTGCCGGCGAGCGTGTCCGGGCCCACCCGCTGGGGCTTCGCCATTGCAGGGGTCGCCGTCTGGCTGGGCGGCTTCACCCTCCAGACCCTGGCCGACCGGCAGCTGGCGGCGTTCAAGGCGGAGCCGGCCAACCGCGGCCGCCTGCTGGACACCGGAGCCTGGGCCTGGGTCCGCCACCCCAACTATCTGGGCGAGACCCTGATGTGGGCCGCGTGGTTCGTGTTCGCCCTGGCTCATCCCTGGGGCTGGATCACCCTGTTCGCGCCGCTCTTCACCGGCTGGTTCATGGGCTACGCCTCCGCCGCGCCGTTCAAGGAGATGCACATGGCCCGCACCCGCGGCGACGCCTGGACCGCCTACTGCGCCCGCACCCCCCGCTTCCTGCCCTGGCCGCGCCCCCGCGCCGTCGCCCCCGAGAGGAACCCGTCATGAGCGCCCTGAAGGATCGCGTCGTCGTCGTCACCGGGGCGGGTCGGGGGCTCGGCCGCGCCTACGCCCTTGATCTGGCGGCACGCGGCGCCCGGGTTGTGGTCAATACGCGACCCCGCGCGGCCGACGCGCCCGGCTCTGCCGAGGCCGTGGTCGCCGAGATCGAGGCGATCGGCGGCCGCGCCGTCGCCGCCCCCGTGGCGGTGGAGGACGCGGACTCCGGCGAGCGTCTGCTGGCGGCGGCGCTGGACGCCTTCGGCCGCATCGACGGCCTGCTGAACAACGCCGGCGCGCCCGAGGCCTCGACCCTGCACAAACAGACCGCCGAGGAGTTCCGCGCCAATTTCGAGGTCAATTTCTTCGGGACCCTGACGCCCACCCTGCCCATCTACCGGCACATGCGCGAGAACGGCGGCGGGCGGATTCTGGTCTCCACGTCCACGGCCGGACTGCACGGCGTGCATGGCATGGCGGCCTATTCCGCGTCGAAGGCCGGCCTGATCGGCCTGATGCGCGTCATCGCCCTGGAGGGCGCGAGCCGCCACGTGGCCGCCAACGCCATCGCCCCCTTCGCCGACACCGGCATGACCGGCGAGTACCTGTCGCCCGAGCAGGCCGCCCGTCTGTCGCCTGACCGGGTCGCCCCGGTGGCCAGCTGGCTCATGTCGCCCGACTGCCCCCTGACCGGCGAAACCGTCACCGCCGGCGCCGGCGGTGTGCGCCTCGCCGCCCGGGTAGAGGGCGAGGCCCAGTGGTTCCCCGACGGCTTCGGCCCCGACGACCTGACAGCGCGGGTGGACGCCCTCAAGGCCCGCGACGGCTGGCGCGATTACCCCGAGGGCATGGCCGCCTTCGCGCACCTGATGGCGGGCTGAGCGACCGCCGCGCGCCGGGCTCGCCGCCGTCAGTCTCAGATCGGCCGCGACCCTTTCCAGCCGTAGAAGGCGACCAGGGCGAAACAGGCGGCGGGCAGCAGATAGGCGGCGGGCGTGCCGTACAGGTCGGCGATGAAGCCCATGGGCCAGGGCAACAGCACCCCGCCGCCGATGGCCATGACCATCAGCGAGGCGCCCCGCTTGGTGGAGGCGCCGAGGCCCGAGACGCCCAGGGCGAAGATGGTGGCGAACATGGCCGACATGAAGAAGAACACCGCGATCAGGGCGACGGCCGAGACCTTCTCTATTCCTGCCGCCACCACCAGGGTCAGCAGGGTGTTGGCGACGCCGTAGGTGGTCAGCAGCGTGCGGGGCGTGACCCTGAGCAGCAGGCCGGTCGAGATGAACCGGCCCGCCAGATAGCCGCCCGCCGCGATCGACAGCATGAAGGCGCCCTGCTGGGTGCTCAGCCCGTCCCAGGTCTCGGTGACCAGATTGAGGAAGAAGGCGCCGACGCCCACCTGGGCGCCGATGTAGAGCGCCTGGGTCAGCACGCCGAGTACGAAATGGCGCTGTCCCCACAGGTTCACCTTCACGCCGCCGCCCTCGCCGTGATGGTCGGCGTCGGTGATTTCCGGCAGGCGCACCCGCGACAGGATGAGGGCGTAGATCAGCACGGCCGCGGCGATCACCGCATAGATGATCTGGACCGAGCGCTGGTCGCCCCCCAGATGGTCGACCACCCAGGGATTGAAGATCACCACCCCGCCCAGCAGCGGCCCGAAGAACACGCCCAGGCCGTTGAACGACTGGGCCAGGTTCAGGCGGCGTGACGCATGCTCGGGCTTGCCCAGCACATTGACGTAGGTGTCGGCGGACGTCTCCAGCACGCACAGACCGGCCGCGAGCACGAACATGGCGCCGACGAAGGCCGGGAACACCGCCGCCTCGGCGGCCGGAATGAACAGCAGCCCGCCGCCCGCCGTCACCACCAGGCCGGTGATGATGCCGAACTTGTAGCCCCGCGCCTGAAGCAGGAAACCCGCCGGCACGCTGAGCAGCAGATAGGCCCCGAAATAGGCGACCTGGAGCCAGGCGGACTCCGCCTTGCCGATGCTGAGCGTCTCCTGGAAGTGCTTGTTCAGCACCTCGAGCAGGCCGTAGGCCAGACCCCAGATGAAGAAGCATGAGATGGCGAAGGCCAGCGGCCCGCGCAGGTTCTTCGGCGACAAGGGGCCGTCGGCGATTGCAGGCCGGTTCGGCGTGGCGTCGGTCTCGATGACCATGGTGTCCTCCGTCCCGGGTTCGCCCCGGCGTGTTTGGGTTCAGATGCGGTAGATCGCCTCGGCGTTGGCGGCGAACAGACGCTCGCGTTCGTCGGCGCTGAAGTCGGCGGTGATGGCGTCAAAGGCGGAATAGAAGGCGTCGAAGGTCCCGTGGACGCGCTCGACCGGGAAATCCGAGGCGAACATGGCGCGCTCGGTCCCGAACGCGTCGATGCAGTCCAGAACCACGGGGCGGAGCGTGTCGGGCGTCCAGGCGCGGTCGGTGATGCCGAGGCCTGAAATCTTGATGGCGCAATGGGGCAGGGCCGCCAGGCGGCGCAGGCCCTCGCGCCAGATCGCCATGCCGTCGGCGTCGCGATCCGTGGGCAGGCCGGCGTGATTGATGATCAGGGGAATGTCGGGATGGCGGGCGCCGATGGCGGCGGCGGTCTGCATCTGCGCCGGATAGAGCTGCAGATCGAACGACAGGCCGTGCCGGGCCAGCTTCGCGAAGCCCGCCTCCCATGCCGGATCGAGCAACAGGTCGCGGGAGGTGTACGTCTTCAACGGATCGGCATGCCAGCAGACGATCTGGCGCACGCCGCGCACATTGGCGCGGGCGGCGTGGGCGTCCAGCAGCGCGTCCAGGTCGGGGTCCAGCAGGTCGGCGCCGGCGACGATTCCCTGCGGAAAGCCGCCGGTCTCGGCAAGGCTTTGGAGCCAGTCGGTCTCGGCCAGTTGCTCGCCGCGCGGCAGGCCGCATTCCACATGAACGATCTTGTCCACGCGCCAGCCCGGCGTGTCGGCCCGGTAGTCCTCGAGGCCATAGTCCCGATGGGCGATCGGGCTCATGTCCCCGGCCGGATTGTTCGGCAGGGGATCGTCCTGCAGCCAGCTGTAGCGGGTGCGGGACAAGTCCCAAAGGTGGACATGGGGATCGACGATGCGCAGGTTCGATCTCACCCCCGCCGCTCCTAATAGGTGGTCCGGCCGCCGGAGGTGTCGAAGGTGGATGCGGTGGTGAAGCTGCATTCCTCCGACGCCATGAAGCAGACCATGGCGGCGCTTTCCTCCACGTGCCCCAGACGCCCCATGGGGATCTTCGACCGCATGTACTCCACCTGACTGGCCGGCAACTGGTCGAGGATCGGGCTCTCGAAGGTGGCGGGGGTCAGGCTGTTGGCGATGACGCCCTTGCCGGCCAGCTCCTTGCCGAGGGATTTGGTCAGGCCGATCACGCCGGCCTTGGAGGCGGAGTAGGCGCTGGCGTTGGGGTTGCCCTCCTTGCCCGCCACCGAGGCCACATTGACGATCCGCCCGTAGCCGCCCTCCAGCATGAACGGGACGATCGCCCGGCAGCAGTAGAAGACGCCGTTCAGGTTGATGTCGACCACCCGCTTCCAGCTGTCGATGGGGAATTCCTGAACCGGCACGGTCGCGCCGGTGATCCCCGCCGAGGCCACCAGAATATCGATCCGCCCCAGCGCCTTGTGGCTGGCGTCGGCGGCCTGCGAGACAGCGTCAGGGTCGGCCACGTCCAGCGCCACGGTGTGGACCGCGCCGACCTCCGTCGCCGCGACCCGGAGCTGCTCGGCGTTCAGATCCCACAGACTGACCCGCCCGCCTTCGGCGATGATGCGCGCGGCGACGGCCTTGCCCAGACCGGAGGCGCCGCCGGTCACCACCGCTGCGCGCCCGTCGAACCGTCCGGAATAGGGGGTCACGCCGCGCCGTCCCGCGACCATGCCACGAAGGTCTGGCCCTGTTCGCCCAGCTTCTCGATGCCGAGACGCACGACGTCGCCGGGCTTGATGTAAAAGGGCTCCGGCTTCTGGCCCAGGCCCACGCCGGGCGGGGTGCCGGTGGTGATCAGATCGCCCGGCTCCAGCGTCATGAACTGGCTGACGTAGGACACGATCTCGGCCACGCCGAAGATCATGGTTTTCGTATTGCCGGTCTGCATGCGCTTGCCGTTCAGGTCGAGCCACATGTCCAGGTTCTGGACGTCGCCCACCTCGTCCGTGGTGACCAGCCAGGGCCCGACCGGGCCGAAGGTGTCGCAGCCCTTGCCCTTGTCCCAGGTGGCGCCCCGCTCGGTCTGGAAGGCGCGTTCGGAGACGTCGTTGATCAGGACGTAGCCCGCCACGTGATCCAGTGCGTCCGCCTCGTCCACATAGGAGGCGGTCTTGCCGATGACGATTCCCAGCTCGACTTCCCAGTCGGTTTTGACGGACCCGCGCGGGATGACCACGTCGTCGTTCGGTCCGTTGAGGCAGCTGATGGCCTTGGTGAAGACCACCGGTTCGTCCGGGATCGGCAGGTTCGATTCCGCCGCGTGGTCGGCGAAGTTCAGGCCGATGGCGATGAATTTGCGGCTGCCGTTCACCGGCAGGCCGTAGCGCGGCTGGCCGTCGACCAGCGGCAGGGACGCCGGATCGATGGCCTTCAGCCGGGCCAGGGCTTCGCCCCACAGCACATCCGGGGTGATGTCGGCCACATGGCCCGACAGGTCCCGAACGCGGCCCTCGGCGTCCAGAGTTCCGGGCTTTTCCTGGCCCTTGGGGCCGTAACGCAGCAGTTTCATATGAGCTCGTCTCGTCAGCGGGGGTAAGGGCGGTGAAGGGGGATGTCGCGGTTCAGCTCGACGCCGAAGCCGGGCGTGTCGGGCACCTTGAGCCGGCCGTTCACGGGCACGGGCTCCCCGATCAACTGGGGGTGGAACATGGGCACGACCTCGTCGGCCCCCGGCGCCATCATCAGGAACTCGGCGAAGGGGCTGTTATGGCGCGTGACCACGAAATGGTAGCTGTAGACCGATGAGCCGTGCGGGATCATCAGCACGCCCCTGGCGTCGGCCAGGTCGGAAATCTTGATCAGCTCGGTGACGCCGCCGCACCAGCCCACGTCCGGCTGGATGATGTCGCAGCACTCCATCTCCAGCAGCATGCGAAAGCCCCAGCGGGTGGCTTCGTGCTCGCCGGTGGTGACCAGCATGCCCGGCGGGGCGTTCTTTTTCAGCGCCTGATAGCCCCAGTAGTCGTCGGGGCTCAGCGCCTCCTCGATCCACTTCAGGCCGTGCGCGTGCGCGGCGTGGGCCAGGCGTGTGGCGTAGTTCAGATCCAGCGCCATCCAGCAGTCGAACATCAGCCAGAAATCGTCGCCGCAGGCGCTGCGCATGGCCTCCAGCTCGGCCAGATTTTTCTTCAGCCCTTCCTCGCCTTCGGCCGGGCCGTGGTGCAGGGGCATCTTGCCGCCGATGAAGCCCAGTTCCTTCGCCTTATCGGGGCGGGCCCCGGTGGCGTAGAACTGGAGCTCGTCGCGGACGGGGCCTCCCAGCATGGCGAAGACCGGCTCCTGACGCAGACGGCCCAGCAGATCCCACAGCGCCAGATCGACGCCGGAGATGGCGTTCACCACCAGCCCCTTGCGACCATAGTACTGGGTGGAGAGATACATCTGGTCCCAGATCTTCTCGACCTCGGATGGATCTCGGCCTTCCAGAAAGCGGGCCAGGTGTTTCTCGACGATGTATGCGGCCGGCTCGCCGCCGGTGGTCACGGCGAAGCCGACCACGCCGTTCTCGGCCTCGATCTCCACCACCAGGGTGCCGAGGACATTGATGCCGAAACTGCGGCGGCTCTGGCGATATTCAGGGTACTTCGCCATCGGCGTGGCGATGTGGTCGTCGATCCAGTGACCGTCGGACTGGTCATGATAATCGGCGCCGCCGCCCCGCACCGTGAAGGCGCGCACATTTCTGATTTTCGGAAACGCCACCTTCGCCCCCCGACGCGACTTGCGCGCCCGAATGCCATAACATAATACATCATATAACTTTGTGGGATTCCGATGGTCAACGTCTCCGCGAAAAGAAAGACGACCGCCGCCAGACAGGGGGGCAGCAGCCAGACCTTGCTCCGGGGTCTGGACGTTATCGACGCACTGACGCAGGGCTCATTGACCCTCAACGACTTGTCTGAGCGCCTGGGCCTGACCCGCAGCACCACTCATCGTCTGGCCTCCGCCCTGGCCGAGCGACGGCTGCTGACCTTCCGGCCCCGGGCCGGCTACAGTCTGGGGCCCAAGCTTATCGAGCTGGGCTACGCTGCCGGGCAGCAGATGCATCTGCCCCGCGTGGCGCGCCCGTGGCTGGAGGCGCTGTCGGCGCGGACCCTGGATACGGTGCATCTGGGCGTGCTCGACGAGCGGCGCGCCCTTTACCTGGACAAGGTGCCCGGCCGCCGCCGCATCAGCATTGGATCCCGCCTGGGCGAACGTCACCCGATTGCGTCGACGGGTCTGGGCAAGGCGTTGATTCTGGACATGACCGAGGCGGACTGGATCGGCTTTCTGGACGAGCGGGAAAAGCCCCTCGATGCCGAGGGCCGGGCCGCATGGCTCGCCCGCATGCAGACATACGCCGAAAGCGGCTACGCCTGCGATCTGGAGGAAAACGAGGATCGCATCCGCTGCGTCGCCGCTCCCATCCGGGGCGTGGACGGGGCCATTACGGCGGCGATCAGCCTGTCCAGCGCAGCCCAGTACATGAGCGACGCCCGCATGGCGGAGCTGAGAGACATCGTGCGCGACACGGCCCGCGGCATCAGCCGCGACCTTGGCTGGGGGCCCGCGTCGCTTTGAACACCGGAGATTTTGATGCTGCTTGAAGGCAAGACCGTTCTGATCACCGGTGCATCTCGCGGCATCGGGCGGGCCACGGCTGTGGAATGCGCCCGCCACGGCGCGGACGTGGCCATCAACAGCTACAACGACGATGCTGCGGCCCGGCTTGTGGTGGCCGAGATCGAGGCGCTCGGCCGGCGAGCCGTCGCCCTGGATGGCGATGTCGCCTTGCCGGCGACTGCGACGTCATTCGTCGATCAGGCGACCGAGGCGCTTGGACGGGTCGACGTCTTTGTCTCCAACGCTGGCATCTGTCCGTTCCACGCCTTTCTGGACATGCCCGCCGAGACGCTGCGGCGAACGATGGACGTCAATCTGACCGGGGCCTGGTTCATGACCCAGGCGGCCGCCAACCAGATGGTGAAACAGGGCGGAGGGGGCGCCATCGTGGCGGTCAGCTCCATCAGCGCCCTGGTGGGCGGCGCCATGCAGACCCACTACACCCCGACCAAGGCCGGGGTTCACAGCCTCATGCAGTCCTGCGCGGTGGCGCTGGGGCAGCACGGCATCCGCTGCAATTCGGTGATGCCCGGCACCATCGAAACCGACATCAACCGCGACGATCTCTCGGATCCCGGCAAGCGGGCCTACATGGAAGGCCGCATCCCCCTGGGGCGGCTGGGGCGGCCCGAGGATGTGGCCCGGGTGATCGTCTTTCTGGCGTCCGACATGGCCGCCTACGTCACGGGTGCGGCGATCCTGACCGACGGGGGCGCCTTCGCCAACTTCCAGTAGCCCTCACGGCTGCTCCGACAGGGCGTAGATTCGGGTCATCTCGGTCCAGGTCTGGTCCGGCGCGAAGGGCAGGGGCTTCTGGAAAGTGCGCATCAGGGCGTCCCACGCCTGCACATCCGGATTGGCGGCGTCCCGTGCGGCCTTGGCGTCGGGGTCGTGGCCGGGGCCTTGCTCCAGAATCATGAACATGCGGTCGCCCACGCGCCAGATCTCCAGGTCACGCACGTCGTCGGCGCGGATGGCGGCCGTGACGGCGGCAGGCGGGCCGCCGGCGGCGTGCCATGCCTCGTAGCGAGCGATCATGTCGGCGTCGTCCACCAGATCCACGGCGAAACAGCGTCGCACAGTCGCCGATGAAGTTTCCGTCTTCATGTTGACGCCTCCGAGACTGAACGTGTAGTCATAATACGTATTACAATAAGAATGGAAACCCGGGATCAGACGTGGCTGAGCTATACGGCGAAACCCTGACGAGACGCGCGCTTTCCGAGCGCACCGGCGCGCTGTCGCAGTTCGCGGGCGTGCGCCTGATGACGCTTGGCGACGGCGTCGAGCGGGGCGTGCGGATGCTGGAGTTCCGCACCGGCACGGGCCTGCGCTTCACGGTTCTGGTGGACCGCGCCATGGACATCGCCGACTGCGAGCACAACGGGCGGGCGGTGGGCTGGCACTCGCCATCGGGCTTCCGGCGGCCTGATCTGCACGACTATGAGGGCGAGGGCGGCCTGGGCTGGTTCCGGTCGTTCTCGGGCCTGATGGTCACCTGCGGCCTGGACCATGTCCTGTTCATGCACGACGATCCGGCGGGTCACTATCACTATGGGCCGCGCAAAACGGTCAGCTCGTCCCTGCACGGACGTATAGGCACGATCCCGGCGCGCCTGACCGGCTATGGCGAACGCTGGGACGGCGACGAGTGCATCCTCTGGGCCGAAGGGGTTGTGCAGCAATCGACCGTGTTCGGCGAGGACCTGCACCTGATCCGGCGCATCGAAGCCACGGTTGGCGGCGACGACATCCGCTTGCACGACCGGGTGGTGAACCACGGTTTCTACCGGACGCCGCACATGTACTGCTACCACATCAATGTGGGGCACCCGGTGCTGGCCGAGGGCTCGCGCTATGTGGCGCCGATCCGGAACGTTGTCTGGGCGTCACACGCGGGCGAGGACTATCGCAAGCAGGCCGTCGGCTACCGGACCCTGTCGGCGCCGAAGATGAATTTCCACGAACAGGTCTGGCAGCACGAGATGGCCGCCGACGCCGGCGGGCGGGTCAATGTGGCGCTGGTCAACGAGGCCCTGGGCTTCGGCTTCGAGGTCCAGACCCTGAAGTCGCAGTTCCCCGCCATGTATGAATGGCAGAACCTGCAGGCCGGCCACTACGCCCTGGGCATCGAGCCCTCCACCAACCACGTCATGGGCAAGGATTTCGCCCGCGGTCGGGACGAACTGATCTGGTTGGAGCACAATGACGAGCGACGCTACGACAGCGTGTTCCGCATCCTGCCCGACGCGGCGGCCGTGTCGGATGCGGTATCCCGCATCACCGCCGTCGCCGCCCAGCCCGACGAGGACTACCCCGAACCGTCCGGCGTGTTCCCGCCCATCACGGGGGCCGGCTGATGCAGGGGCGGACTGTTCTCTACACCGGCGCCGCCGGCGGGCTGGGCCTGAAGACCACGCTGGCGCTGATGGCGCGCGGGGCGACCGTGATCGCGGTGGACAACGATCCGGCGAAGGTCGCGGACCTGACCGAGGCGGCGGTGGACGGGACGGCGGGGCGGCTGATCGTCTCCACCGTCGACCTGTCGGACCTGGAGACGTTCCGGGCCGAGCTGAAGCGGCAGATCGCCGACACAGGCGGCATCGATGTGGTCATCAACAACGCGGCGATCTACCCGTCGAAGGCCTTCGAGGACTACACCGTCGAGGAGCACCAGGCGGTCCAGCGGGTCAACGTGGACGCCGGAATCGTGGCGGTTCAGGAAGCCCTGCCGGGCATGAAGGCGCGCGGCTTCGGCCGCATCATCAACATCTCCAGCATCACCCTCTCCGGCGGCTGGGCGAACCTGTCGCCCTATGTGGCGTCCAAGGGCGCGCTGATGGGCCTGACGCGGGCCTGGGCGCGCGAGTTCGGCCCGCACGGGATCACCGTCAACGCCATCGCGCCGGGCGCCTTTCCCACCGACGCCGAGAAAATCCATCCCGACCCCGAGGGCTACAACCGGCATGTGCTGGAGCAGCAGTCGGTCAAGCGCCGGGGTCATGTGGGCGACATCGCCCACGCCATCGCCTTCTTCGCCGCCGACGAGGCGGGCTTCATCACCGGACAGACGCTGCACGTGAACGGCGGCTGGGTGATGCAGTAGTTTTCATCAGGACGAACATCCAATGGGTATTCTGAGCGGCGTCCGCGTACTGGACTGCTCCATCGCCATGGCGGGCCCCTTCGCCGCCCAGCGCCTGGGCGACATGGGCGCCGACGTCATCAAGGTGGAGCCGACCACCGGCGAGTGGCAACGTCACGTGGCGGCGGGCGGGGCGACGGGAAACCGCATCAATGTCTCGTTCCTGTCGCTGAACCGGAACAAGCGGTCCCTGGCCGTCGACCTGAAGTCGCCCGAGGGCAAGGCCCTGCTGCTGGACATGGTCAAGGACGCCGACGTGTTCCTGCAGAACTATCGCCCCGGCGTCGCGGCGCGTCTGGGCGTGGATTACGAGACCCTGTCCGCCATCAATCCCCGCCTGATCTATGTGTCCATGTCCGGCTATGGCGAGGATGGTCCCTACCGGAACTATCCGGGCCAGGATCTGCTGCTTCAGTCCATGTCCGGCGCCATGATGTCCACCGGCGCGGCGGGACAGCCGCCGTCCCCGGCGGGTCAGTATCTGGTGGACGCCGTCACCGCCTACACCGCCTTCGAGGGCGCCCTGGCCGCCCTGTTCCACCGCGAGCGGACAGGCGAGGGACAACTGGTCCAGGTCAACATGCTGGACGCCATCACCACCATCCAGATGCAGGAGCTGTCGGTCTTCACCGTCGGGAACAAGCCCCAGACCCGGTCGGCGGAACCGCACGCCCACGCCTACATCCGCGCGCCCTACGGCGTGTTCGCGACATCGGACGGCTACATCTCCATCGCCATGGCCTCGCTGAAGAAGCTGGGCGTCCTGATCGAGGAGCCGTTCTTCGCCAATCTGGACGACGAGACCGACAGCTGGCGCCTGCGCGACGAAATCTTCGCCTGCACCCGGGTGCGGCTGGTCACCCGGACCAGCGCCGAATGGCTGGCCCTGTTCCGTGAGAACGACATCTGGGCCGCACCGGTCTACGGCTACGCCGATCTGGTCGAGGATGCGCAGATCAAGCACAACGGCACCTTCGTCGAATACGACCATCCGTCCGAGGGTCGAGTGAAGACGCCGGGCTTCCCCATCCGGTTCTCCAAGAGCCCCACCACCATCGAGCGCGGCGCGCCGCAGGTGGGTGAACACACCCGTGAAATCCTGCGCGAAGCGGGCCGGGACGAGGCCGAAATCGAACGCCTGCTGAGCGCCGGCGTGGTGAAGGCCGACGCATGAACGGGATCTGGCGGGGCCTGACCTGGGACCACCCGCGCGGCTATCGCGCGTTAGAAGCCGCGGCCTGGCGCGCGGCTGAGTCCGGCCTGAGCCTGAGCTGGGACCGGCATTCGCTGGAAGGTTTCGAAACCCACCCCATCGGCGAACTGTGCGCCCGCTACGATCTGGTGGTGCTGGATCATCCCCATGTGGGCGAAGCGGTGGCGGCGGACTGCCTGACGCCGCTGGAGGATCTGTTCGCCGCCGACGAGATCGCGGGCTGGCGCCGCGACTGCATCGGGCCGAGCCTGGACAGCTATCGCTACGCCGGCAGGCACTGGGGCCTGCCGCTGGACGCCGCCAGCCAGGTCATGGCCCGGCGCCGCGATACGGTTGATGCCCCCCCCGCCACATGGGACGAGGTGATCGCCCTGTCCGAACGCAAGGCCGTGGTCCTGTCCCTCTCGGGCCCCCACGCGATCCTGAGCTTCCAGTCGATCTGCGCGGCTCTGGGCGCCAAGGCGGCCGCCGATGCGGATGTGTTCATGGACCGCGCCGCCGCCCGTGAGGCCTGGACCATCCTGTCCCGCCTGACGCGGACCAGCCCCGCAGCGCTGCGCGACGCCAATCCCATCGCCATCCTGGAGCACATGAGCGCGCACGATGACGTGGCGCTGTGCCCGCTGGTCTATGGCTATGTGACCTATGCGCCGGGCGCCGTGGCTTTTTCCGATGCGCCCCGCGTCACGCCGAACGGACCTGTCGGCTCGATCCTGGGCGGGACGGGCATCGGCGTGTCGCGCCGCGCCAGGCCCTCGCCGGAGCTGCTGGACCACCTGCGCTGGCTGATGTCCGCAGAGGCGCAGTCCGGCTTCATTCCAGATCACGACGGCCAGCCGGCGCTGCGGTCGGCCTGGCGCGATCCGGCCGTGGACGCCCGCTGGGGCGGGTTCTACTCGGGCACAGTCCAGACCGTTGAACAGGCGTCACTGCGCCCCCGCCACGACGGCGCCATCGCCTTCCAGACGGCCGGGTCCGAACGTCTGCGCCGGGGCCTGCTCGGCGGCGATGCAGCGGACGCCGTTCTGGACGACCTTCAGACCCTCTACGCCTGCCATCACGCCCCCGGAGCCGAGACATGAGCACGCCTGACCTGACGTTCGAGGTGGACGGCGCTGTCGCCGTGATCACCCTGAACCGTCCGCAGAAACTGAACGCCGTCACCCCCGAGATGGCCGAGGCCATCGAAGCCGCCATCGCCGAGTGCGACGCCTCGGACGTGATCCGCTGCGTCATCCTCACGGGCGCCGGGGAAAAGGCCTTCTGCGCCGGGTCGGACATCACCACCCTGGACGCCTACGAGACCCCCTGGCAGTTCCGCAATCGGGGCGACTACTGTGACGCGGTCCGCCTGTGCAGCAAGCCTGTGATCGCGGCGGTCAACGGCTACGCCCTGGGCGGAGGGCTGGAGACGGCCATGAGCTGCGACATCCGTCTGGCGTCCGACAATGCGAAATTTGCGGCGCCGGAGATCAAGCTGGGCTGGATCGGCGGCGGCGGCATGGCGGCGGGCCTGGCCCATTCCATCGGCGCGTCCAACGCGGCCATGATGATCCTGACCGGCGATCCGGTGGACGCGGCCACCGCCCTGTCCTGGGGTCTGGTCAGCGAGGTGGTCGCACCCGGCCGCCTCATGGACCGCGCCCGCGAGATCGCCGCCGTCATCGCCTCGCGCGCGCCCATCGCAGCGGAAACCGCCAAGGTGAACCTGCGCGCGGCCCACAACATGCCCTACGAAAAGGCCGTGGAGTACGAGCGCGACCTGCAGACCATCTGTTTCGCCACCGAGGACGCGCGCGAGGGCCGCGCCGCCTTCGCCGAAAAACGCCCACCTGTGTTCCGCCGCCGATGACCCTGACGCCTCACGACATCCTGCCCGCCGATCCCGGGGCCCTTCTGTTCGGCCGCGTCTGGCTGCCTGAGGCCAGCGGCCCGGCCGTGGTGCGCGTGGATGGCGCTCGCCTGACCGATGTGACCTCCGTTTTCCCCACAGCGCGCGACCTGTGCGAGGCGGATCAGCCTGCCGCCCGGCTGAAGGCGGCGGCGGGCGAAGACCTCGGATCGCTGGCCGACATCCTGGCCAACACTGACCCGCGCACCCGTGATCCTTCACGACCCTGGCTTTTGTCACCGATCGATCTTCAGGCTGTGAAGGCCGCCGGCGTCACCTTCGTCACCTCCATGCTGGAACGGGTGATCGAGGAGAAGGCGCGGGGCGACGCCTCCGCCGCGGCTGACATCCGCGCGCGCATTCAGGATCTGGTGGGCGACGACCTGCGCGACCTGAAGCCCGGCTCCCCGGAGGCGGCGGCGCTGAAGGCGGCCCTGATCGAGGCGGGCGCATGGAGCCAGTATCTGGAAGTGGGCATCGGCCCGGACGCCGAAATCTTCACCAAGGGCCAGCCGCTGTCGTCGGTCGGGACGGGGGCCGAGATCGGCGTGCATCCCGCCTCCGTCTGGAACAACCCCGAGCCGGAGGTGGTGCTGGCCATCAGCTCCACCGGCCGCATCGTCGGCGCGACCCTCGGCAATGACGTGAACCTCCGCGACGTCGAAGGCCGCTCGGCCCTGCTGCTGGGCAAGGCCAAGGACAACAACGGCGCCGCCGCCGTCGGGCCGTTCGTGCGTCTGTTTGACGAGGATTTCAGCCTGGCGGACGTGGAGCGGCTGGAGATCAGCCTGACCGTCACCGGCGAGGACGGCTTCGTCATGACCGGCCGCTCGCTGATGAGCGAGATCAGCCGCTCTCCCGCCGATCTGGCGGCCCAGGCGATCAACGATCATCACCGCTATCCGGACGGGCTGGTGCTGTTCCTGGGCACCCTGTTCGCCCCGGTGGACGACCGGCACGAGGCGGGCAAGGGGTTCACCCATGACGGCGGCGACGTGGTGCGCATCGCCTGCGACCGGCTGGGCGCCCTGATCAACCGCGTCACCGCCACCGACGCCTGCGAGCCCTGGACCTTCGGCGCTGCGGCCCTGATGCGGAACCTGGCCCGGCGCGGCCTGATCTGAGACGAGGACCCATGACCCCGAAAATCCTCATCAGTCGCCGCTGGCCCGCCGCCGTCGAGGACCGTCTTCGGGCCCGCTATGAGGTCACGCTGAACGAGGGAGACGCGCCCCTGACTGCGGACCAGTTCAAGGCGGCCATGGGCGCGTACGACGCCCTGTGCCCCACGGTGTCGGACCGGATCACCGCCGACGTCCTGTCCGTCCGGGACCCGCGCGTCCGCATCATCGGCAACTACGGCGCCGGGTTCGAGCATATCGATCTGGACGCGGCGAAGGCGGCCGGGATCGTGGTGACCAACACCCCTGACGTGTTGACCGACGCCACCGCCGATCTTGCGCTGCTGCTGATGCTGATGGCCACCCGCCGCGCGGGCGAAGGCGAGCGCGAGCTGCGCGCGGGCCAGTGGACCGGATGGCGGCCCACCCACCTGCTGGGCCAGTCGCTGGCCGGCAAGACCCTGGGCCTTGTGGGCTATGGCCGCATCGCGCGGGCGACGGCGGAGCGGGCCGGGGCCTTCGGCATGACCCTGGCCTATCACAGCCGCAGGCGCGCGGAAGACGAGGCGGGCGCGACCTATCACGACACGCTGCAAGGCCTGGCCGAGACAGCGGACGTGCTGTCGCTGCACACGCCGGGCGGGCCCGAGACCCGCCATATGGTGGACGCGGCCCTCCTGAAGCGCATGAAGCCCGGCGCCGTGGTCATCAACACCGCGCGCGGCTCGGTGGTGAACGAAGCGGACCTGGCCGAGGCCCTGCGCACCGGCGTCATCGCCGCGGCGGGCCTGGACGTCTATGAGCGCGAACCGGCGGTGGACCCCGCCCTTCTGACGCTGTCCAATGTGGTCCTGCTGCCGCATCTGGGCAGCGCCACCCTCGAGACACGAACCGCCATGGGCATGAAGGTGGCCGACAATCTGGATCGCTTTTTCGATGGGGAGCCGCCCATTGACCGCGTCGTCTGAGCGCATACGCGCGGCGCTGGAGGGCTGGCTGGTCCAGGCCGGCGGGCCGTTCGTTCTCGGCCTTTGCGGAGCGCAGGGGTCGGGCAAATCGACCCTGGCGTCACTCCTGACAGAAGGCCTAGAAGACAGGGGCCGCAAGGTCGCGGTGCTGTCGCTGGACGATCTTTACCTGTCGCGCGCGCGCCGCGCGGAGCGGGCGAGGGGCGCTCATCCCCTGTTCGCTGTGCGCGGGCCGCCCGGCACCCACGACGTGGGTGCGGGCATCAGTTTGCTGGACGCCTTGAAGGCCGGACATCCAGTGCGCCTGCCGCGCTTCGACAAGGCTGAGGACGCGCCCGCGCCGTCCGAGACCTGGCCGGTGCTCGATGGTCCGGTGGATGTGGTGATCTTCGAGGGCTGGTGTGTGGGGGCGACGCCGGAATCGCCGGAGGCGCTCGCCCCGCCGATCAACGCTCTCGAGGCCCGGGACGACCCGCACGGCGTCTGGCGCCGCGCCGTGAACGACGCACTGGCCGGGCCCTATGCCGACCTGTTCAGCCGCATCGACCGTCTGGTCATGCTGGCCGCGCCGTCCTTCGAGGTCGTGCGCGCCTGGCGCACGCAGCAGGAGCACGACCTCAAGCGACGCCTGGCCGCCGATGGTCGAACCGGCGCTCATGTGATGAGCGATGCCGACATCGCCCGCTTCATCCAGCACTATGAGCGGCTGACGCGGCACATGCTGCGGGACATGCCGGCGCGGGCTGATCTGGTGCTGCATCTGGACGAACACCGCCGCCTTAAGGACGCCGCATGATCATCGCCGCCACCACCGACTACCGCGAGGCCGCCCGGCGACGCCTGCCGCGTTTCCTGTTCGACTATATCGATGGCGGCGCGTTCTCCGAAACCACGCTTCGCCGCAATGTCGCCGACCTGGCCGATGTGGCGCTGAGGCAGCGCGTGCTTCGAAACATGGGCGACCTCAGTCTCGAGACGGAACTGTTCGGAGACCGTTGGGCCATGCCCGTGGGGCTGGCGCCCATCGGTCTGGCGGGAATGACCCGGCGCCGTGGCGAGGTTCAGGCGGCGCGCGCCGCCCGCGCCGCGAACGTGCCCTACACCCTGTCTACCGTCAGCGTCTGCGCCATGAAGGAAGTGGTCGAGGGATGCGGCCGCGCGCCGTGGTTCCAGCTGTATGTGCTGAAGGACCGGGGCTTCATGAAGGACGCGCTGGAACGGGCGTGGGCGCTGGGGTCGCGCGTGCTGGTCTTCACCGTGGACATGCCCCTGCCCGGCGCCCGCTACCGCGACCCGCACTCGGGCATGAGCGGTCCGAACGCGCCGGCGCGTCGCATGGTGCAGGCCATGTTCAAGCCCGCCTGGGCGCTGGACGTGGGCCTGGGCGGCCGCCCCCATGACCTGGGAAACATCTCGGCCTATCGCGGCCAGACGACCGGACTGGCGGACTACATCGGCTGGCTCGGCGCCAATTTCGATCCGACCATCAGCTGGCGCGATCTGGAGTGGATCCGCGAGAGCTGGAAGGGTTCGATGATCATCAAGGGCGTGCTCGACCCCGACGACGCGCGCGACGCCGTGCGCTTCGGCGCGGATGGCATCGTGGTGTCGAACCACGGCGGGCGCCAGCTGGATGGCGCTCTCTCCACCGCCCGCGCCCTGCCCGCCGTCGCCCAGGCAGTGGGCGGCGACCTGACTGTGCTGGCCGACGGCGGCGTGCGCACGGGGCTGGACGTGGTGCGGATGCTGGCCCTGGGCGCCCGCGGCGTCCTTCTCGGGCGGACCTATGTCTATGCTCTGGCGGCGCAGGGGGAGGCGGGCGTGGCGCGTCTGCTGGATCAGATCGCCGCCGAAATGCGCGTCACCATGACCCTGACCGGCGCGACGGACGCTGCGTCAATCAGCAATGATCTGCTGGCGGCGCCGCCGCGGGGTTGATTTGACGTAATACATCATACAACAATGGAAGGAACGATAATCACAATGGGATGAAGCGCGATGGGACTGGGCCTGCTCAGCGAGAAGGCGGAATTCAGCCGACGGTTCGTGACCCTGGGACTGGGAGCGGCCTTCGCCATGAGTCCCTCCATCGTCAGGGCCACCCAGTCGTTGTCGGGCTTCTACAATGTGCGCGATTACGGCGCGCGAGGCGACGGCGTCACCGTGGATTCCGACGCCTTCAACCGCGCCATTGAGGCCGCATCGGCCGCGGGCGGCGGCACGGTGGTGGTCCCTCCCGGCCACTACATCTGTTTCTCGATCCGCCTGAAGAGCTACATCACCCTGGTCCTGATGAACGGCTCGGTGATCGAGGCCGCCGACCCTCGGCGCCACGCCGGCCAGTATGATCTTCCCGAGAATGTCTACGTCGAGCAGTTCGCCGACTTCGGCGTCGCCCACTTCCACAACAGCCTGATCTACGGCGACGGCGTCCATGACATCGCCATCATCGGCAGGGGTCTGATTCACGGCCTCGGCCTGGACCGCGAGGGGCCGGCGCCCCGCTGGCACGGCATCGCAGGCTGGCAGTCGCCCGAGGAACAGGGCCTGACCCCTGACGAGGCCCGCCGCGCCATCCCGCGCGAGATGGCCTACGAGGGCCGGGGCAACAAGGCCATCGGCCTGACCGGCTGCCGCAACATCCTGCTGCGTGATTTCACCATCCTGCAGGGCGGGCATTTCGCCTGTTTCTCACTGGGCTGCACCAATCTGACCATCGACAACATCACGGTGGACACCGACCGGGACGGTATCGACATCGACTGCTGTCGCGACGTGCGCATCTCCAACTGCGTCGTCAACGCGCCCAAGGACGACGCCATCGTCATCAAGAGCAGTCTGGCGCTGAACGAACACATCTTCTGCGAGGACGTCACCGTATCGGGCTGCAAGACCAGCGGTTATCTGCTGGGCACGGTGGTGGGCGGCACCTATGAGCCATCGCCTTACATGTCCGTGGACGAGGTGGGGGTGCTGGGCCGCATCAAGCTGGGCACAGACTCCGCCACAGGGTTCCGCAACATTCTGGTGACCGACTGCACCTGCGAGAACACCCGCGGCCTGCAGATGGGCGCCATCGACGGCGGTGTCCTGGAGGACGTGACGTTCTCGAACATCAATCTGCGCAATCCGGTGAACCACCCGATCTTCGTCCGCCTGTCGGGGCGCTTGCGAAATGTCGAGGGCTCCGGGCCGTCGCAGGTGCGCCGCGTACGCTTCTCGGACATCAACTGCTCGGGCGCCCGTGGCGACTACGCCTGCGGCATCGTCGGCAACCCTGGCGAGATGATCGAGGACGTCAGCTTCTCGAACATCCACATCCAGTCCGAGGGGGGCGGCACGCGCGCCGACGCCCGCCGGGAAATCCCGGAGCGTCCCACCTCCAGCCTGGAGCCCACCTTCATGGGCCGCATGCCGGCCCACGGCCTGTATGTGCGCCACGCCCGCAACATCAGCGTCCAGGACGTGACCTTCGACGTGGAGACGCCGGACGAGCGCCCGGCGATCGTGCTGGACGACGTGGACGGGGCGATCATCGACGGCCTGCGCTCGCCGCACGGGCCCTCCAGCGCCATCCAGACCACCAACACTCGCGCCACGCGCTTTGACCGCATCACACGCCTGAGCTGACAGGGATCATGACCATGACCGCCATCCGCCGCATCGCCGGGCGCGCCGCAGCCCTTGTCCTCGGCCTGATGATCGTCGTCAGCCTGACACCCGCCGCACGGGCCGCGGAAGAGACGCCGCTGGCCACCGGCTGGCGCTTCATCAAGCAGGATGTTTCCGGAGCTGAGGCCTCGGGCTTCGATGATTCCGCCTGGACCGAGGTGCGCGTGCCGCACACCTACAACGCCGGGGATTCCGGCATCGGCGGCGCCCGGGCGCGGGGAGAGCCGGAGGGGGAATACTATCGCGGTCCAGCCTGGTATCGCCTCGACCTGCAGGCCGGTCCCGCGGAAGGCCGCCGCTATTATCTGCACTTCGGCGGCGCGACCCTGCGCGCCGACGTGTGGTTGAACGGAGAGCGCGTCGGCGTCCACGAGGGCGGATACGCCGCCTTCCGCTTCGACGTGACGGACCAGCTTCGCGCCGGCGACAATGTGCTGGCAGTGCGTGTCGATAACGCCCGCAACGTCCGCTATGCGCCGCTGAACGGCGACTTCAACATCTTCGGCGGCCTGTACCGGGAGGTGAAGCTGATCGAGACGGACGACCTGCATGTGGACTTGACGGACCACGGCGGGCTGGGGGTCTATGCGAGCACCACAGAGCTGGGGGACGACAGCGCTGACATCGCCACGCGGGTGCGGGTGCGCAACGCCGGAGAGGGCGCGCGCGATTTCGAAATCCTGACCCGCATTCTGGACGCGGACGGCCGCGAGGTCGCAACGGCCCGCACGCCCGGTTCCGCCGCGCCGGGACAGATCGCAGAGCTCGAACAGGCCATGACGATTGAGGATCCGACCCTGTGGGCCGGGCGAGGTCAGGCCTATCTGTACCGGGTCGCAACCCAGGTGCTGTTCGGCGGCGATGTCATCGACGAGACCGAGGTCCCGCTGGGCGTGCGCACCATCGCGGTGACCGAGGACGGCCGGGTCTGGCTGAACGGCGAGACCTATCAACTGTACGGCGCCAACCTCCAGCATCCCGTCCGCTATGGCCGCGGCCCCATCGTCACCGACGCCGAGATCGAGGAGGACATGCGGCTGATGTACGAGATGGGCGTCACCGGCCTGCGGCTGGCGCACATGCAGCACCCGCCGTACGTTTATGAGGTCGCCGACCGCATGGGCATCGTCCTCGTCACCGAAGTGCCGCTGGTGGACAATATGGACGATGCGGACACCTTCCGCGAGAATCTGGTCCAGCAGATGCGCGAGCTGATCTCGCAGCATTACAACAACCCGTCCGTGGGCTTCTGGGGCATCGGCAACGAACTGCGCACCTCGGGCGAATACGCCAACCGCCTGATGGCCGCGCTTCAGGCCACGGCGCGCGAGATGGACCCCCTGCGGCCCACAACCTACGCCCACTGCTGCCTGGACGACGATGACCCCATCGCCCTTCACAGCGACACGGTGTCCTACAATCGCTATTTCGGCTGGTACTGGGACACGTCCGCCGAGATCGGCCCCTGGGCGGACGAACTTCACGCCCGCATGCCCACCCGTCCCATCGGCGTCAGCGAATACGGCGCCGGCGCCAGCATCCTGCATCAGGAAGACCCGGTCCTGCGCCGCCCCGTGGCGGACGGCTACTGGCATCCCGAGCAGTGGCAGACCCAGTTCCACATCGACCACTGGCGCCTGCTGCGCGAGCGGTCGTTCCTGTGGTCCAACTTCATCTGGCTGGGCATCGACTTCCCGTCGTTCAAACGCAACGAGGGCGACCGGCCCGCCATCAACGACAAAGGCCTGGTGACGGAGGATCGCCAGACCCGAAAGGACGCCTATTTCTGGTACCAGGCCAACTGGTACGAAGAGCCGGTGCTGCACATCACCAGCCGCCGCGACGTCAACAAGCGCACCCGCCGGGTCACCGTCCGCGCCTTCTCCAACGAAGACGTCATGTGGTTGCGCCTGAATGGCGGAGACTGGACCGAGGTGGCGGTGGACGACCACATCGCCGAATGGACCATCGATCTGGCCGACGGCGAGAACCTGGTGGAGGCGGTCATTCGTCCTGAAGGGCGCGAACCGGTCACCGACGAAGTACGCTGGAACTACATCACCCGCCCCTGACGTTCAGTCGGCCATGACGAAAGGCGGTCCGCAAGGGCCGCCTTTTTTCCTGGGCGTGCGCGCAGAAAGAAGCCTCCCGATCGGCAGGATCGGGAGGCTCAGGTGGCGTTCGGGGAGGAATGGCTGATCGGGGAGGGGTGATCAGCCGCGAACGTCGAAGCGGTAGGTTCCTGACATCACCTGCACCACCAGACGGTCGCCCTCGCGGCCCAGGACGCTGACGCCCTGCGCCCGATCGAGGGCGCGGCCGCCTTCGCGCACCCGGTCGGCCGACGCGGCCGGCAGGAACACCCGGGCGATGGTGTTGGCGGGCGCCTTCAGGTCCAGACTGAAGCCGCCGGCGGAAAGGATCTCCCAGTCCGTGGAGATGCGGCCCACGACGCTGTCATAGTCGCCGCCGCCGCGGGGCACGCGAGGGTCCAGCACCGGATTGACGTCGAAGGTCAGGAAACCCGCCGAGGTGGGCTCGATGCCCGCCACGCGCCGGAAGATGAAGCCGGTCACGGCGCCCAGCGCGTAGTGGTTGAACGAGTTCATGGCCACGTCGCCGGTGTCGCCGTTCCAGCGTTCCCAGATGGTGGTGGCCCCCTGCCGGATCATGTAGCCCCAGGACGGGAACTCCGTCCTCAGCAGCAGATCATAGACCAGCGCCTCCTCGCCGTTGTCGGCCAGGGCGTCGAGGCTGAAGGGCGTGCCGAGGAACCCGGTGGACAGCAGCGTCCCGCGCCGACGGATATCGGCCGTCAGGTGGCCGGTGGCGGCTTCACGCAGGCCCTCGGGAACGAGGCCGAAGCGCAGGGCCAGGATGTAGCCCGCCTGCGAGCCGTTGCCGATGCTGCCGTCCGGCCGGATGAACTCGGCCTGGAAGGCGGCGGTGATGCGCTCGGCCAGCGCCGCATAGCGGTCGCCCTGGGGGCGGCGCTGCGAGCCGTAGGCCATATCGGCCATGGCCTCGACCGACCGCTTCCACATGGCCGTGGCGATCAGGGCCTTGGGCGTCGTCTCGTCGCCCGGATTGACCGCGTCCAGGGCCACCCAGTCACCGAAGTCATAACCGCGCTGGTTGCGCCAGATCAGGTCCGGATTGTGCGCCAGGATGAACTCCAGATAGCGCAGCATCGCCGCCCAGTTCTGGTCCACGATCAGGGTGTCGCCGTAGCGCTTCCAGTTGGTCCACGGCAGCATGACGCCCGCGTCGGCCCAGCCGGGCGAGGCGCCCAGGGACAGGTCGCGCCAGCCGGCGGGCGCATAGTCGGGGTACTCGCCGCGCGGTCCCTGGCCATCCCGCATGTCCCGGGCGAAGCGCCGCGTGAAGGGCGCCACGTTCATATTGAAGGCCGCCGCGTCCCAGAACACATGGGCGTCGCCGGTCCACCCCAGCCGCTCGTCGCGCTGCGGACAGTCGGTGGGCACGCCGAAGAAGTTGGACCGCTGGCTCCACAGGCTGTTGCGCCACAGGCCGTGGATCACCGGGTTGTTGATGCGCAGGTGCCCGGTCTCTTCGAGATTGGACGAGACGACGACGCCCTGGATCTCTTCGGCCGTCGGGGCGCGGCCCAGGCCGGAGACCTCCACGTAGCGGAAGCCGAAATAGGTGAAGTGGGGCTCGTAGGTCTCGCCCGCCGGATGCCCCTTGAAAGTATAGAGATTGGCCGCCCGCGCGGCGCGCAGGTTGGACTGGTCGACCCGGCCGTCGGGCAGCAGAACCTCGGCGAATTTCAGCGTCGCCGTCTGGCCAGCCTGCCCACGCATGGACAGACGCGCCCAGCCCGCGAAATTCTGGCCGAAATCCAGAACCCATGCGTCGGGTCCGACCTGGGTGATCGACTCCGCGCTGAGGGTCTCGATGCGGCGCAGCGGCGGAGACACATGGGCCTTCAGCTCGGCGGGCGGCGCCTCCCCGACGCGGGCCTGCCGCCAACCGGAATCGTCGAAGCCTGGCTCGGCCCAGCCCGCCTTCTCCAGCCGGGCGTCATAGTCCTCGCCGTAATAGATTTCGCTGCGCACGACCGGGGCTTCGTCCGACAGTTTCCAGCTGTCGTCGGTCACGATGGTGTCCACCGAGCCGTCCGCGTAGGTGATCTCCAGCTGGCCCAGGAAGCGTAGCGGCGGATCGCCGAAGGCGAAGCGGCCGGCGGGGGCGTGATAGCTGCCGTACCAGCCGTCGGCGATCATGGCGCCGATGGCGTTGTCGCCGGGCCGCAGCATGTCGGTCACGTCATAGGTGCGGTACAGGACCGTCTCGCGGAAGTCCGTGCTTTCGGGCGTCAGCAAGGCGTCGCCCACCCGCGCGCCGTTGATGTGCGCCTCATAGGCGCCGAGGGCCGTGGCGTAGAGCCGGGCCCGTGCAATGGGACCCCGCGCGCGGAAGTCCTTCCTCAGCAGGAAGGCGCCGCACTGGTCCCACATCTGGGGCTGGTTCTGCGACGGTTCGGCGTCGACCCAGCGCCGGTCGTTGAAGCGCGGCGACGTCCAGCCGTCCGGCGCGTCCAGCGCCGTCTTCATGCCCTCGGAGGTGATGCGGAGGGTGCGTCCGCTCGCCAGTTCGGCGCGGACCATCACCGCCGTGGCGATCTCGTGCAGCTTGGGTGAGTTGAAACCCTCGGGGTCCTCGACCCGGATCGCCAGCACGTGCCGCCCGGCGGACAACGTATGACGGGTCTCGTTGATGGGATCGGTGCCGAAGGCGATGGGCGAATGCACCGGTCGCTCCACCCGCGCGCCGTCCAGATGGAGGTCGTAGGTGAAGTTGGCGATGGAGAAGAGGCTCACCTCGGCCCGTTCGGGCAGGTCGAAAGCCAGGCGGAAATACCGGGCCGAGCCGTCCTCGGGCCGGTCGCCGCGCATCCACAGCAGGCCCGCCAGCCGGTCCGCCCGCGCCAGCTCCGTCTCGGCCTCGATCCAGCTAGCGGTCCAGTCCTCGCGATTCAGCAGCCCCATCTCGAAGCTGCTGATGGGCCCTGTGGTGCGCGCCTCGGTGTGGTCGCGCACGATCACCTGCCAGTGCACCGTCTCGCGCGAGTGCAACGGACGGCCCAGCCAGCCGACGTCGAACGTCTTGTCGGTCAGAAACTCGCCCGCCCACCACATGTCGGGCGTGCCCGCCTCGATCAGGGCGCGCGAGCTGGCGGCCAGGATCTCATAGCTGACCTGACGCAGACCCCGATCGGGGCTGTCCAGTCGCCAGGACAGCCGCAGGTCCTGATCCTCCAGCCCCATGGGCTGGACCATGTTGTTGGCCCGCAGGTCCAGAATGTCGACCCGGGGCTGGCGGGCGAGGGCAGGGGCTGCGGCGGCCAGGCCGGCCACCCCGGCGCCGGCGAACAGGGCGCGTCGGGAGACGGAGATCATTGGCGCACTCCCGCGGTGTCGATGACTCGCTGCGCCTCTTCGGGCCAGTTGCCGTCAGGCACGAGAATGTTGTCGCGCTCAAAGTTGCCGATCTCGTCCAGCCAGCGTCCGCCGGTGCGCAGGGACGTGTGCCAGTTGCCGCTGGCCGTGTTGTCGGTGGAGATGCGCTCCCGGTACATGCGGCCGGCGGTGTTGATGTTCAGCCACTTGCCACGCGTCTCGATGACGTTGCCCGTCACGGTGAAGTGCTTGCTGCCTTCATCCAGATAGATGCCGATGCGGTCGCCGATATCGAAGATGTGGTTGTCGCGGATCACCGCTCCGGGGTTGGCCGACAGGTTGTAGATGGACCCGCCGTCCATGAACCAGGTCTTGATGCCGTGGATGCGGTTGTTGGCGACCAGGGTGTTGCGCAGGGTCGTGGGCGTCTCGAAGCGAGGGTTGTACAGATAGCCCTGCTGGTTCTGGTCGTAGTTCGGATTGCCGCCCGCGTCGTTATAGCCCCAGCCCCAGCCCACGGCGATGCCGTCGTAGGGCGCGTCCGAGATGTCGTTGTGCACGATGCTGGCGCCGTCCACATAGGTGCTCAGGATCGCGGCGTTGTCGCGATAGTCCTGGCTGACCGAGAACACGGTGTTGTCCGCGATCATGACGTTGCGATTGGTCAGGTTCGGGTCGGACGGATGGTGCGCATCCATGCGCACCCCGCCCACCATGATCGCGCCGCCCGACAGGACGGCGAAGCGATTGCCCTGGATCAGGATATCCTGAACCGCCAGACCCTGGCCCGACAGATTGGCGGTGGAGTCGTTGCCGACCCCCAAACCGATCTGGCCCAGCTGCGAAAACTGGTTGTTTCGGAGGGTCACGTTCCGCGCCGCAGCCACCTGAACAGCGGCGGGCTGCTGGTGCCACCGCTGGCGCATGGACTCGAACTCCGGGCAGCCCCAGCCGCACTCGGCCCAGGCGTCATCGGGGCGGATTTCTGACACGTCGTGGAGGAAGGCGCCGCTTTGCTGGTTGGCGTAGCCGGTGGGCCGCGACGGGCCGAGCCATGAGGTGTGCGAGAATCGCAGACCCTCGAAGGTCAGGTTCTCGATGGGCAGCGCAGGCGTGCCCGCGATCGAGACCAGCGCCTCGAGGGTCGGAACCGTCACGGTCAGGTCGGCGATGTCGTCGTCCTGGGCGATCCGCAGGTACAGCTTGCCGCCCTCGGGATCGACGAAGAACTGGTAGGGCAGGGCGTGCCAGTCATTGGTGCGGCCGATCAGCTCCGGCGCATTGACCAGAAACAGCCTGGAATCGTCCGGGAAAATCGGCCGGGTGAGGGTGTCATAACCCCAGGTGTTGTTGTCCCACGCGGGCTGGGCCATCGTCACGGTCATGCCGTCGATCGCCGCCACGGGCGAGAAGCGGTCGGTGAAAAAGCCCGTCGCCTCGACCTCAAGCCGGTCGGGGTGGGCCATCTCGGCCACATAGCTCAGCTCCGGGTTCACGATGGTGAAGCCGGTGGCGTTGAAGGCCAGATCCTCGGGCTGAATCTCGACCCACGGCCGCTCGGCGCGGGTCCCGTTGACCCAGAGCTGGCGCGTGTCGAGGCCTTGGGGAATGTCGGCCACATAGATGCGGCGGTCTTCGTCGTGCAGTGAGAAGCCGGTGACCTGAAAGCCGCTGGAGATCAGGGGCATGTCGCCGGGCTCGCCGCGCCAGGTGACGCTGTGGCCGTCAAGACCGCCGTCCTCGCGCCGGAAGCGCAGCGGTTCGTCCAGCACATAGGTTCCGCCGCCCACGTGGACGACCACATCGTCCGTTCCGTTGGCGGCGCGCACCAGCGTCTGGGCGCGCGAAAGCGTTCGGACCGGTGCGGCGGCCGACCCGGCGGCCGCATCGTTTCCGCCCGGCGATACGTGGATCGCGACCTGGCCCAGGGCCGCGCTGGAGGCTGCGGCGCCCAGCACCAATGCGGCCAGGGCAGGGGCGGTGCGGCGCGTGAAAGCGGCAAGCCGGTCCATGAGCGATCTCCCAATCATATTATGTATTATGATCTGTTGTAACGCGACGTTCGACCGGGGGTCAACCGGCGGACCGGGGGCTCAGTTGACCCAGCCGCCGTCGATCACATGGATCTGGCCCGTGGTGAAGGCGGACTCGTCCGAGGCCAGGTACACCGCGAGCGCGGCGAGCTCCTCGACCCGGCCGAACCGGCCCATGGCCTGCCGCGCGGTGAAGTCCGCATAGGCTTTATCAAAGTCGCCCGTGTCGCGCAGGCGCTGCAGAAGAGACGGTGTTTCCACCGTGCCCGGACAGATGGCGTTGCAGCGAATGCCGTTCGTCACGAAGTCCGCGGCCACCGATTTGGTCAGGCCGATCACCGCCGCCTTTGTAGCGCCGTAGGCGAAGCGGTTGGGCACCGCCTTCACGCTGGAGCAGATGGACGACATGTTGATGATCGAGCCGCCGCCCCGCTCGATCATGCGCGGCAGGAAGGCCCGGATCATGCGGTATTGGGCTGTGACGTTGAGGGCGTTGGAGAACGCCCAGGCGTCCTCGTCGCAGTCCAGAATCGTGCCCGCATGCACATAGCCCGCGCAGTTGTAGAGCACGTCGATGTCCGCATGCTGGACGGCGATGGCTTTCACGGCCTCGGGGTCGGTGACGTCGAGGCTCTGGACGTGGGCGCCCTCCAGATCCGCCAGCGGTTCTATGTTCAGGTCCGTGGCGATGACGCGGGCGCCCTCCCGAATGAACGCGTCCACGGTGGCTCGTCCAATGCCCTGGCCGGCCGCCGTGACCAGCGCCGTCTTGCCCTTCAGTCGCATCGCAACCTCCTTCAATTGTAAGACATATTATGAATGGGGGTTAAGCGTCGCCCGTGCTGGCGTCAACCCGGCCAAAGAAAAAGCGCCGCCTCGGGGGATCGAGGCGGCGCGAGTGGGCTCAGGAGTGGAGTTTGGGAGGCGTCAGAAGCGGAACCGGAGACCCGCCGATACGCGCCGCCCGGTCGTGCGGAACTCCTTGGTCCGATCGGGAGTCACCGAATAGATGAACTCGTCCTCGTCGGTCAGGTTGAGCCCGTCCATATAGACCGTGACGCTGTCGTTGAAGTCGTAGGACACGCCCAGATCCAGCTGGCCGTAGGCGTCGAAGTACTCCGGCTCCCCGTTTCGACCCGAAGCCACGCCGAGGAACTCGTCGCGCCAGGTGTAGGCCACCCGGGCCGTCAGCGGCCCTTCTTCGTAGAAGCCGATCAGGCTGTAGGAGTACTTGGACAGCCCCTCCAGCCCGTAGGACACGCCCGCCACCGCGTTGGTGTAGTTGGCGTCGGAGTCCGCATAGGTGAAGCTGGTCTGCACGCCCAGTCCGTTCCAGGGCGCCGGAAGGTCGTGGAAGACCTGGCGGTAGGCCAGTTCGAACCCGTGCACCGTGGCGCCGTCGCCGTTGTCAGGCACGGTCACCTGGAAGACGACCTGGTCGACCTGTTGCGGCGTGGTGACCAGGGTCACGAAGGAGTCGATGTTCTTGTAGAAGGCCGCGAACGACAGAAGCGAGTTGTCGTCGAAATACCATTCGGCCCCGGCCTCGACCTGTGTGGCGCGGAAGGGATCAAGGTCCGGGTTGCCGCGGCGGATGGTCTCGTTGCCGGGATTGGTCTGGATGCTCTGGCGCGGCGACAGGTCTGACAGGGTCGGCCGGGTGATGACCCGCGACGCCGCGAAACGCAGGATCAGATCATCGGTGACCGTGAGGCGGGCGTTCAGTGAGGGCAGAACGTCCGTGTACTCGCCCTGGAAGCTGACCGGGATCACGTCAGAAACAACGATGGTGTTCTGGCCGCCGCCGGTCGGCGTGGCGCTCAGCACGGTGCGCGAGGCGCCGGAGGAGGTGTAGCTCGTGTCCTCGATACGCACGCCGACATTGATGGCCAGCGGCATGTCGCCGAGATAGGTCTCGATGTCCGCCATCAGGAAGCCGATCCTGACGTCTTCATCCACCACCGACGATCCGGACGGGCTCGGGATGGCCGGATCGAAGGTAATGCCGTCTTCGGTGGCGAACTGGTCGACCACGCGGACCAGCTCAAGCGGATCATAATAGAGCCAGTCGCGGAGGATGTTGCCGCCGCCCGAGCCGCCGAAGAAGTTGCGGTTCGTATTGGTGAAGAGGGACTCCGGCAGCACGCGGTCCGAGTTGCAGTAGGCGCACTGCTGACCGAACGGCATTTCGTCCGCCATGATGGTCTTGATCCGGTTCTGGACCGCCAGGCCGCCGTAAACGGTGACGCCGCCATCGCCGGGGGACCATTCGGCGTCCAGCTGGACTTCGGTGGTTTCGTCATCCACATCCGAGCCGCCGCCCCAGATGTAGTAGTGCGCGGTGATGCCCTCGGGATTGGTCGGAGCATTATCGTAGTTCGGGCTTTCGAAGCCGTACTCATAGATCGGGCTGCCGCCGCGACGGTCCCACCACACATCCACGTTCTTGCGGCGGATCGTGGTGAAGGCGTTGTTCTCGTGCCCGCGGCGCTCGGCGAGGGAACGCGCGGCGTCGAAAGTCACCGTCAGATTCGGCGTGGCCTCCCACTCCGCGTTGAAGCCCAGCATGCTCGTGGTGACGTTGCGGTTGTCGTACTGCACGATCTGATCGACGAAGCCGCCTTCATAGTACTGATAGACCGCCCCTCCGTCCTCGACGACCTGTTCCGTCAGCACGCCGCCGGCGAAATCGTAGGCGAGGCCGGTCTGCTGCTCGGTGATATCGGCGTCAGACAGGAGCCCGTCGAACGTCAGGGTCAGGGAGTCGGAGGGGCGATACTGGACCGCAGCGTTCAGGCCGAACATCTCCTTGGTGCGCTCGAAGAAGAACGGCGACAGGTTGGACGGCATGGACACGTTCTGGAACGGCGCCACATTCGGTCCAAGGCGGGCGCCCGCAACGCCGCCGGCGTTGTAGTAGGAGTCCGTGCTCGAACGCCGCACATGGCCTGCGCCGATGGTGAACTCGTCGTTGCGTGTTTCCTGGTCGACGTAGGACAGCGCCAGGGCCGCGCCCAGGGTGCGGCTGTCGTTGCGCCAGCTGACCACGGCCGAGGCTTCCGGATTGTAGGTGTCGGCCAGCTCCGCCCAGGTCGATCCGATGGACCCCGCGATGCTGAAGGAGCCGGACTGATCCAGCGGCCGGATGGTGCGGATGTCCACCGTGGCGCCGATCGAGGCGCCGTTGATGCTCGCTTGCGGCGACTTGTAGACATCGGCGCCCGAGATGATCTCTGAGGGGATCACATCGAACGAGAACTCGCGGCCGTTGTTGTCGGTGGCCAGGGTGCGTCCGTTGACCGTGACGGCGTTGAAGCGGGGCCCGAAGCCGCGCACTGAAATGTAGCGGCCTTCGCCACGGTTGCGCTCGATGGTCACGCCAGCGATGCGCTGGAGCGATTCCGCCACGTTCTGATCGGGCAGCTTGCCCAGGTCCTCGGCGACGATGGAGTCCACCACGCTCACCGAGTTGCGCTTGATGTCGATGGACGCCTGCTGGCTGGCCCGGATGCCGGTGACGACGATTTCGTCAACCTCTGTGGCGCCGGGCTGGGCGTCCTGGGCGACGGCGGATCCCGCGGTCAGGACGGTGAAGGCGGCCGTGGCGGACAGCGCGCTGGCCGCCATCATGAGTCTTTTTCTGGACATGCTGAATCCTGTTGTTTCCCCGTGACGGCCCCTTTTTTGAAGTCGAGCCTTAACCCAAGCGTAGCATTCATCGAACGTATGTCAAATCATCATCATACATCTTACAAATTGGGATTTCGGGGTGTGGAAGACCCGGTCCGACGCTCAGCGCACGGATCGGATCGGCAGCACGCAAAGGGCTGATCCGAAGACGAAAATTACCGCCGCGATGAAGATGGTCGCGTAGTTTCCGCCGAAGATTCCCAGCAGCACGGCAGCCATGATGGGGCTGATAATCTGGGGAATGTTCACCGCCGTGGTCAGAACGCCGAGGTCCTTGCCTTCGTCCCCCTCCAGGGTCTTGGGAAGCACCTGGGTCATCAGCGCCATGTCGATCGACATGAACATGCCGTAGCCGATGCCGATGACGCCGGCGTAGATCCACATGCCGGTCATGCTGGGCCACAGCAGCGGGGCCACCATGGCGCAGCCCATGATCAGGCTGGCGGCGAAGACGAAGGGCTTGCGCCGCTGCACCCGGTCCGACCACACCCCCGAAATCAGCGACGACAGCACCAGACAGACCAGGGTCAGAATGGCCATGTTGGCGATGGTGACTGTGGAGGCCTGATCCGACAGGCCGATATAGTCCCGCAGGATGTAAAGCAGATAGGCCGCCACTCCCTGGTAGCCCATGTAGATGGTGAAACGTCCGGCGAAGGCCCAGGCGAAATCCGGATGCTGGCGCGGGTCGATCCAGAAGCCCTTCAGGAACCCCATCCACGAGAAGTGACGCACCGGGCGGTCGTTCGCCGGCGGCTCGCGATTAATGAGGACGAAGGCGATGCTGGACGCCGCGATGGCGAGGGCGAACAGGCTGTAGGCGAGCACCCGGTCGCCAGCCAGATAGCCCGCCACCACGGTGCCGGCGGTCAGGCCGGCGGTCATGCCCGCGCCCATGATGCCTGAGGCGATGCCCCGGTTCTCCGGCGCGAAACGGTCCGCAATGACGGTGGTCATGGCCGGCTGCATGGAGTTGTAGGCCACCGTCGCCATGACCCAGAACACCATCAACGACCAGAAGGTGGTCATCCACGAAACCCCGAACAGGCACAGCGATCCGACCAGCGAGGCGATGGCGATCCAGGGGGACCGTCGTCCCCAGCGGGTGCGGGTGCGGTCGGACAGGGCCCCCGCGATGGGCGTGGTCAGGGTCGAGAACACCGAGGTCACTGCGAACATCAGCGCGAGGTTGTTGGCCTTGTTGGCCTGGTCAAATTCCGCGATCTGGTCCGGCAGCAGCACGCCGAGCACGCCGCTGTAGAGCGCCATCAGCAGGAAGAAATTGACCATCAGGGAAATTTGCAGCCGCCAGCGCGCCGCACCCGCCACGTGATCGTTCGCCTTGTCGTGCGCCAGCTGCTCGATGGTCATGCCCGTCCTCGTGTGTTGGCGCCCGCGAGCCGGTAGACCCGGCGCGCCGTTTCGCTGCGAATGTGCGATTGTTCGGTCGCCGAAAGCCCGGCGATGGCGTCCTGAAAAATGGCGCGCCAGGCGTCGTGGCCCCCGGCCAGGTTGACGACCGGCCAGTCCGACCCAAACATCAGACGCTCCGGTCCGAAGCACGTCAGGGCGTGGTCGATGTAGGGCGTCAGCACATCCGGCCGCAGCGCGGTCCGGTGGTCCTGGGTGGTCAGGCCCGAGATCTTGGCGAAAACGCCGGGCAAACGAGCCAGGGCTGACAGGCTGGCGCGCCAGTCCGCGCCGTCCGGGTCGCCGTCGTGGCTGGCGATGTCGGGCTTGCCCAGATGGTCGAGCACCACGCACGCATCGGGTGCGCGCTCGAACAGCGCCCTCAGCACGCTCAGAAGCTCCGGCAGCTGGCGGTCGCGCACGCAGACGTCGATGCTCAATCCAGACTGCGCAGCGAGGATCAGGCTGTCGATGTGATCCGGCCGCGACATGAAGCCGTCGGCCTCGTTCTGGGTCGCGCGGCGGACCCCGCGCACCAGTGGACGTTCGCCCAGCGCGGTCAGGTGCTCACGGACCGAGCCGCCCAGCTCCAGCGGCGCGAAAGCCACGACAGCCCCGACGGGAATCGCCCCGCCGATCTCACCGATCCAGTCCGCCTCCTTCAGCGCCTGCTCCGGTCGACAGTCCGCCTGGACAAACACCGCCTGTTCGACGTCCGCGTCCAGCCGCGCCCACTCCGCAACCGCATGGCGCGCCGCGATGGCCGGGACATGGGCCAGCCAGTCGTAGTCCAGCCGCTCCGGATCCCACAGATGAAGGTGGGCGTCGATCATGCGTCGGGCGCCTTGTCCCAGCCCAGATCGCGCACGGGGGCGAGGGCTGCCTCCGCCGCCGCCAGCGCCGCCGGATCCGGTTTCGCCGCAAACGCCTGCAGGTTTCGCCGCACGTGCTCCGGACTGGCCATGCCCACGACGGTCGAGGCCATGCCGTTCCGGGGAGCCGCGTCGAAGGCAAAGGACAGCGCCGTGGACGCGATGTCCGATCCGGCCGCGCGGCATGCGACCGCCGCCTCGGCCGCGGCGGCCTTAACCTCCGCCAGACCAGGATGCCAGGCTGGAGGACCGCGGTCGGTCAGCAGGCCCATGCCCAGCGGCGAGGCGTTGAACACGGCGATCCCCGCCGCGTTCAGCCGTCGCGCCACCGGGCCTAGCCGCCGATCCTGCAGGGTGAAGGTGCAGTACGCCATGACGGTGTCGACCTGCTCGGTCGTCGCCACCGACTCCAGCATCGCCAGGTCATACCCCGTGATGCCGATGCGCCCGATCACGCCCTGCGCCTTCAGCTCTCGCAAGGCGGGCAGGGCTTCATCCAGCAGCTGTCGGTGATCGCCGTGTTCGATATCGTGGCACTGCAGCACGTCCACATGGTCGACGCCCAGCCGCTTCAGGCTGGCGTCGAACTCTCTCAGCACCCGGTCGCGCGAGAAATCCCATTCGTCGTCGCCATAGCGGCCGACCTTGGTCATCAGCACATGACGGTCCCGCGCGACCCCGTGCAGCGCCTGCCCCAGCGCCGTCTCGGCCCGGGTCTGGCCATAGTAGGGCGCCACGTCGATCAGATTGACGCCGGCCTCCAGCGCCGCGGCGACTGTGGCGTCGGCGTCGGCCTGGCTGACGGGGCGATAAACCCCGCCCAGCGACGCGCCGCCAAGCGCCAGTGCGGAGATCCTGGGCCCTTCAGGCCCCAGTGTGGTCGTTTCCATCGCCCTGTCCTCAACGCCGGCTGGACCGGTCTTTTCGGTGTTTACGCAGTCTTGTCGGGCGCGAGCCTCAAACCCGCGCGCTGCGGGCGGACATGGGGGCCTTCCGGCCGTGTCCAGTCCCCGTTCTTCTGGTTCGCGGCGATGGCGGCTTCGTCCACCTCTATGCCCAGACCGGGCGAGTCGCCCAGCACCAGCCCCCCGTCCGCGATCGTCTGATCGACGACCAGGCCCAGCGGGGCGTTGAACGACTGAACCTCGATGCTCAGCATGTTGGGCGTGGCTGCGGCGGCGTGCGCCACCGGATTGGCGCTGAAGGCAACCGGCGAAACCGGCAGGTTGTGGGCGTGAGCGGCTGCGGCCACACGCAGGAAGTGGGTGATCCCCCACACGCTGCCGGTCTGGACCACATCGACGGAGCCCGCTGCGAACAGGGGCGCGAACTGCTCCAGGCCGGTCAGGTTCTCGCCGGTGGCCACCGCCGCCCGGACCGCGCGGCTGATCCGGGCGTGACCTTCGGCGTCCCAGCGGCGGAGGGGCTCCTCGATCCAGGTCAGGTCCAGCTCCCGCTCGATCTCGCACACGTGGCGGATGGCCTGCTTCAGGCTCCAGCACTCGTTCACGTCCAGCATCAGGGCAGGGCGGGACGTGTTCGTCCTCAGGATATCGTCGACCAGTTTCAGGCGGCGGATGTCCGCATCCAGGTCCCGACCGCCCTTCAGCTTGGCCGAGGTGAAGCCGCGTTCGGCCCATTCGCCGTAATGGTCGGCAAGCTGCTGGTCATTCAGGCCCATGCACAGTGCGGAGGCGTATCCGGGGACGAACCGGTCGCGCGCGCCAAGGGTCCGCCACAACGGCTCGCCCGCCATCTTGGCCTTCAGGTCCCACAGCGCCATGTCCACGGCGGCGATGGAGCCGAAGGTGGCGCCGCCATGTCCGCTCTTGAACACCGACGCCAGCATGCGGTCGTAGAGGGCGGTGACGGCGCGGGGATCTTCATTCTCCACGGCCGGAAAAATGCGCCCGATGTCGGCATGCTGGCCCAGACCGATGCCGGTGAGGCCGCTATCCGTCTCCAGCAGCAGAATGGGCAGATCGGTCAACCCGCTGGCAAGAACGCCGTTGGCGTCCCCGATGGGCCGGCCCCAGTCATGGACCGTGGCGAGGCTGCGGTAACCCGTTATCTTCATCCAGAAACTCACCCTTCAACCGAGCCTGGGTGCGCTCGGTCTTGCGATATCATATGTATGATGACTTATGGCATGGAAGTTTTTCGAGCGCCAGTGCGTCTATTCCGGGTTGTGTGTCGTTTTCTCCCGCAACCGATCAGCCCCTTGGCGAAACCGCTACAGGGCATATGATGACAGACGTCAGAAGAATGAGCCGTTCAGGGGCGAATCCCCTGTGGCCCAGAGAGGATAAACCCCTTGTCCAACGCCGCGCTGAACGCCCGAATTCCCCGAAAGCGCCCGCGCCTGGCCGAGGCGGTGGTCGAGGATCTGGTCAACGCCATCGTCACTGAAATCCACCCGGTCGGCTCCGCCTTGCCGCCCGAAAACGTGCTGTGCGACATCTACGGCGTCAGCCGCACCGTGGTGCGCGAGTCGACCACGGCCCTGACCGAGAAAGGGCTGGTCATCTCACAGCAGGGCCGCGGCACCATCATCCAGGATCAGGCCCACTGGAACCTGCTGGATCCGATGGTGCTGGGGGCCCTGTTCCAGCGCGAGGACGGTCTCGCCTATCTGGACAACCTGTCCGAGATCCGCGCGTCCCTGGAGGCGTCCATGGCGGCGAAGGCGGCGCGCAACCTGACGCCCGAGCATGCCGAGGCGCTGACCCTGCAGATGGAGAAGCTCGCCGGGTTGATCGAGACGCCGGCGGGTTACGTCCACGAGGACGTGAATTTCCACGACATCATCATGTCCATGTCCGGCGACCGCCTGTCCAAGGCGATCATCGACAGCATTCAGGGCAAGGCGCTGAAGACGTTCAACTATTCAGGTCGCCTGAACGTGGACCATGTGCGCGTCACCCACGAGGCCCACACCCGCATCTATGAGGCTATCATGGCGCGGGATTCCGAGGCCGCCGGGCGCACCATGCGCGAACACATTGAATCCTCCTGGCGCAAGCGCCGTCCCGAGAGCGCCAGCCGCCCGAACAGCTGATCGCCTGCCGGTCCGCGAGCCGCCGCGCGGAACGTGCGGTTGTCAGGCCTCCGTAGACATATATTATGTCATACGAATATGGAGGAGTGGCATGGCGGGGAATCTCACAAGGCGTGGCGCGATGGTGCTGGCGGCGGCTGCCCTGACCGCCGGGCCAGGCAGGGCCCAGGGCGCGCCCGATCGCGTCGAACGCTGGGGCGTGTTCGAGACCGCCCTGAGCGGCAGGGCGCCCGGTAATCCATTCGACGTCACAATGACCGGGGTGTTCACCCGCGACGGCCGAACCATCGAGGCGCCCGGCTTTTATGACGGCGACGGCGTCTGGCGGGTGCGCTTCAGCCCGCCGGAAGAGGGCGTCTGGACCTGGACGATCCGGAGCGATCTGGCAGCGCTGAACGGCCGCCGCGGCGCCTTCACGGCCACCGCGCCGGGGGAGGGCAACCACGGCCCGGTCGCCGTGGCCGACACCTTCCACTTCGCGCACGCTGACGGCGCGCCCTATCGCCAGCTGGGCACCACCAGCTACGGCTGGACGCACCAGAGCGAGCCGCAGCGGCTGCGGACGCTCAAGACCCTGGCGGCTTCGCCGTTCAACAAGATCCGCATGCTGGTCTTCCCCAACGGCTCCATTCCCCATGAGCCGCTGTTCCCGTTCGAGACGAGCGGGCCGGGCGAGGCCGACTGGGACTTCACCCGGTTCAATCCGGCCTATTTCCAGCGGCTGGACCAGCAGGTGGCCGCCCTGATGGCGCTGGGCGTGCAGGCCGACGTCATCCTGTTCCATCCCTATGATGAGGATCGCTGGGGCTTTGACCGCATGCCGGCCGAGGTGGACGACCGGGTCATCCGCCATGTGGTCGCGCGGCTTTCGGCCTACCGGAATGTCTGGTGGTCCATCGCCAACGAGTTCGATATTCTGGAGCACAAGACCGACGCTGACTGGGACCGCATGTTCCAGCTTGTGCGCGACGTGGACCCCCACGGGCGGCTGCGGTCGATCCACAACTGGCGGCGCATCTATGACAACTCACATCCGTGGGTGACACACGCCTCGATCCAGAACGGCTCGGCCGTGCTGGATGACGCCCGCGCGGTGATCTACCGCGACGTCTGGTACAAGCCGGTGGTGTTCGACGAGGTCCGCTACGAGGGGACCATGGAGGACCGCTGGGGTAATCTGACCGGCCAGGAGATGACCCGCGCCTTCTGGGAGGGTCTGGTCGCCGGAACCTATGTGGGCCACAGCGAAACCACGCCGAACTCCGACGCGGGCTTCTGGCTCGGCATCGGCGGCACGCTGGTGGGCGAAAGTCCGGCGCGGCTGGCCTTCTTCAAGACGGTGATGGATGCGGCGCCGGCCCCCGGTTACGAACCCATCGACAAGTGGTGGGAACAGCATCTCGGCGGCAAGCTCGGCCAACTTTATCTGCGCTATTTCGGCGAGGACGCGCCGACCGAATGGCCCGTCGATCTGCCGCGAGACGAACTGGAAGGCGGCGAGCGGTTCGAGGTGGACGTCATCGACACCTGGGCCATGACCATCGACACCCTGCCGGGCGTCTTCACCATGGCGCGCAAGGATCGCTACTTCTTCCACGATCCGGCCCGCCCGACAGTCACCCTGCCGGGGCGCCCGTGGATGGCGGTCAGGGTCCGGCGGGCCCAGGCCTGAAGCGGCACGCAGGCAAACCTCTCCGGCTGCTCTGCGCAGTGGCGGCGGATCAGGGCGAGGTCGACTGGTATGGTCAGACGCTGCTGATATGCCTCGTCTATCCGGCGTTGCACGCCGTCGTCGCCCGCTGGACGGGACGCCCGGAGCTGCGGCCGGCGAAGTCGGCTCCGGCGCCCCGCGCATCCTGCGTCATCTGCCCCCGCGCCTCGGCAGCGACCTGCTGGGTCTGTCGATGGAGGATCATTACGTCCGCCATTCCGGTCCAGGCGGTATCGGTTGCGCGGGAGACGACGATCACCGAATGCCTGCTCCTTGGCGGGAGCGGTGCGCCTTCCCACGACAGCCAGATGACAAGCGCCGCAATCCCGGCAATCAGGGCCACAATGGTGGCGAGTGCAAAGGGGGCTGCCGACCGTTTCAGGGCGCCTCACATCGAGCGTGCGCCCCCCCTGCATGACTTCCCGATGATCTTTCTGACGCCCGGTTCGTTCCGACCATAGCCGTGCACGCGCGAACGATGCAGCGGACGTCAGAGTAGCGTTCAGGAGGCCCCATGAGTGATACGACCGAACCCGGATACATGACCTGGGCCCGAGAGCAATTCGGCAAACCAGTCTCGCCCCCGAGCGATTCGGAACCCCGGGTCTTCCGGCCCGGACCCGATAACGACCGCCATCCCGTTCTGGCGGCGCTGCCCCCCGAGGTGCGATTGACCGTCTATCGCCGTGGGGACCTTCGCGATATTGCCGCTGGCGACCGGCTGGGCGGCGGCGGATACGTGCTTTTCATTCTGACCGGGGCCGTGGGCTTATTTCCCGATGACGGGAGCGGAGTTTGTCTGGGGCTGGCCGGGCCGGGCTCGGTGGTCAATGCCGAAGCCTTGGCCGACGCTGAATCCCGGCGCGAGATGAAGGTGCTGGCGAAAGGGGCGGCGCTGGCGCTGCGTGGTCCGGAGCTGCGGAATATCCTTGGCCGTGACCGGGCGGATCGTTTCGTCATTGACCAGATGTTGGACGCGCGGGCAGCGGTGGATCGGGAGGTTGCGTGCGCCGCCCGGCATCTCGCCGCCGCGCGACTGGCGCGCTGGCTGCTCATCCTGAACGAGGCTTCCGGTGGAGGCGAGATCCAGATCACTCAAGCTTTTCTCGCCGAAATGCTCGGGATACAGCGGACAAGCGTCAACGCCGCAGCGCGCGCCCTGCAGAAACGCGGCGGCCTGCGCTCTGTACGCGGGCGGGTGCGGGTTCTGGACCGGACCAAGCTGGAAACCCAGGCCTGCGAATGCCTGACTCCGCCGACGTCCAGACGTTAGGGGGCCGGGCGGGCCCGAGGCGAGGCCCCCCGGCGCAAGGGAAAATCCGGAGCCGAGGCCGCGTGTTCACTGCCCTTTGACGGCCGCCTGGTTCGCCGCCCGGGTCTTTGGCCCCTGTCCGGATTGGGCCTCGGTGCGTTCGGGCCGACGCGTGTTGGTGGCGCCCATATGCACCTCGGCGCCGTCAAGCTGCTCGCCTTCGTCCTGGTAGTCAGCCATCTCTCCCGCCGCCGGTGGCGCCACGCTGGCGTCCGCGACATCGGGCGCGGCGTAACGATCAGGATCGGGCCGGACGCTGCGATGCTGCTCCCGGGCCTGGTCGTTGGAGACATAGGGTCCGGTGGCGGCGTTTTGCGCCGCTGCGGTGCTGGATTGGGTGTTCTGATGAGGCATGGGTTTCTCCTTGCGGTGCATCGGTCAGCATCAGGACCGTCGGGCAGGCCACCGGAATGATCAGGTCGCCTTTGCGGCTCATCAACCGACCGAAAGGCGCTGTGTTCCGCTCCTGGTCCCAGACGCCGGACATCCCGGGACCGGGACGGATTCCCGACAGAGGGAGCAATCCGGGATGCACCCGGTTGGTGTGATGCTCCGGTTCTGGATGCCCGGGCGCCGTTCCCGCTTGTCAGGCGCCCCTGTCGTCAGGATGGGTCTGGGTCCCGGGGAAGGGAAGACCGGCGTCCGGCGGCGCCGGCGACGCGCCCTTGATTTCTGCTACGTCGATGATGCGTTCGCCTGGTCGCATCACCTTGCTCGCCGCATCCTGGGACTGCACCTTGGTGCGCGCCTGGACGATCACCGAGCGGACGTCGCCCGTCCCGGGATCATCCAGGGTCACAGTGAACTGACGCAGGTTACTCATTCGTCCAGGGCGCGCGCGCGCTCCAGGTGCATCTCGATCGGCCCGGTCACCTGCTGGGCGTGTGCGGCCAGTTCCGGGGCATCCTCATTGTCGTCGAAGCCGCGATGAAGCGTCAGCGCCTCCTGGTGGGCCGCGACCTGCTGATCGATGTAGACCTGATCGAAATTCTCTGCGTCGCGCAGGTTGTCGATCATGCCCTGACGGCGCTCATCCAGCTCGGTCGGCAGTTCCGCCTCGACATCGCCGCCCTGCACGATGGATTGCATCCGCTGGCTGGCGGCGGTGTGATCGTCGTGGATCATCTGGGCCAGCTCCCGCACCTGGGCGTTCTGACTGCGCTCCAGCGCGATCTCGGCGGCCTGGATCTCATACATGTCGCCGATGGCGGCGTTGGTGACATAGCCCTCTACCGTGTTGGCGCCGAGGGTCGCCGCCGACGTCTGACCCACGGCAGCCGACGTTGCATCCTGGACGGCGTTCACGGGGTCCTGGGCCATCTGGTCGTCGTTCTGGCCGCACGCGGCGAGAAGAGCCAAAGCCGAGGCGGCGGGGATGAGGATGCGGATCATATGGGTCTCCTTTGCGAGACCCGGATAATCGTCAGCTGGCTCGACGGTTCCCCTTGCGAGGCTCTCGATGGTGAAACGGGCCGAAATCCCGCTTGATAGGTCCGGTATCGGACACAGGAGCCATGCCGCGCGTCGTGGGTTGGGAACAGGAATCCTCATCACAAGGAGATCTCATGACCCGCTCAATCGACGACACTCTGCGCGAAGTTTTCATCACCGGCCTGAAGAACGCCCACGGCGTGGAGCATCAGGCCCTGGCGTTGATGGACCGGCAGCTGGATCGCCTGAAGAACTATGACGACGTCGCCGCCCGGCTGCGCGAGCACCGTGCAGAGACGGAAACACAGATCGAGCGGCTCGACAGCATTCTCGGACAGTTTGACGAGGACGCCTCGGGCCTGAAGGACGCGGCCATGACCGTGTCCGGCAATCTGGCGGCGCTGGGCCACACCTTTGCGGACGACGAAATTCTCAAGAATTCCTTCGCCAATTTCGCCTTCGAGAATTTCGAGGTGGCCAGCTACAAGTCGCTCATCGTCCTGGCGAAAAACGGCGGATTCTCCTCGGCCCTGGATCCGTTGGCGGAGACACTCGGCGAGGAAGAGGCCATGGCCGCCTGGGTGGACGAGAACCTCGCCGCCCTGACGGAGAAATACGTGGCGCTGAAGGCCGCTGGCGATAAGGCGAGCCGCTGACGGCTGACGCAACCATGCGGGCGTAGCTTCGCCGGGCTACGTCAACGAGGGCAGCTGTACGCCGTCTGGCGCGACTACCGGAATCTCCCCGCCTTCATGGAGAACGTGAAGTCGGTGGAGATGCCGGACGGCGGCCTCAATAATCAGGCGCAAAATGAACGGTGCGGAACGCTATCGGACTTGTCCGTATCCAGCGGTGGCGGAGAGGGTGGGATTCGAACCCACGGTACGCTTCCACGTACGCCGCATTTCGAGTGCGGTACATTCGACCACTCTGCCACCTCTCCGCGGTCGCTGTTTCCCCAAGGGGTGGTCGAGCGAGGCGGGATGTCTAATCGCCTCGGGCGTTTCCCGCAAGCGTTCCGTTGCGATTATCGCTGGCCGGGCAGGGACAGGCCCGTGACCCCGCCGCCGGAGGCTTCGGCGCCCCGGTAGCGGTAGAGCTCGGCGGGCCGACCGCCGGTGGCCGCGCTCAATCGGCCGGTGGGCTCGACCAGGCCGGTGCGCTCCACGCCACGGCGGAAATTCTGCTTGTGCAGGGACAGACCCGAGACCGCCTCGGCGGCGGCCTGCAGCTGGGACAGGGTGAAGGTGTCCGGCGTCAGGTCGAACAGGACCGGGCGGTATTTCATCTTGCTACGCAGACGGGCGAGGGCGGTGGCCAGGATGCGGCGGTGGTCCGACACCATGGCGCGGCCGGGCAGGGCGGCGGGCCGCTGGTCGTGGTCGCGCCCCGCCTCGGGGGCCAGTCCGGCCTCGTACAGCAGCTCATAGCGCTCCAGCACCTGCTGCTCGTTCCAGCGCGCGCCGGGCTTCAGGGCGAACAGGCGCTCGGCCCGGGCGGTGCGGGCGGCGCTGTCCTTTCGGCCTGCCCAGGCCATCAGCGGGCCCGCCAGCACCTGATCGATGACGGCGGGGCGGCCGGCGCGCCAGTCCTCCCAAGGGAAGAAGTCCAGCGCCGGCGTCCAGGCCGCGCCTGGCCCCGCCACCGCGCTGGCGTCCGGCGTCAGGGCCAGATAGCCCACCGACACCACCCGGCGGGCCCCCACCCCCATCTCGGCGCGCGGCGATTCCCGCCCCGCATCGCCGAAGGTGTAGAGCTGTTCCACATAGCCCAGCGGAAAGGTGGTCTGCTCGGCCACGAAATCGCGCAGGGCCAGTTCGAAGGTGCGGTGCCGCGCCGGCTCGAACGGGCCGAAGGGCAGGCCCGCGCCCTCGGGGCCGCCGCCGGTGGTCAACACCACCGCCTCGCCGTCGCGCAGGGCGAACACCACCACCGACAGTCCGATCAGCACACCCTGGTCCTGAGCGGCGCGGTCCATGGTTACTCCGTATGCCAGGCGTCGGGGGCGGGCAGCACGCCCATGGCGCCGGCCAGCAACTGATACCGCTCCAGATAGCGCGCCTGGGCCTGCCCCGCGGGCAGCGGCTGGATGATCAGATCGTAATCGGCGGGCGGGGCGCCGAACAGGCGCAGGGACTCCTTGCGGTCGAACCCGGCCAGCTGCGTGGCCTCAAAGAAGGCGCAGGCCGTGTCCGCCTTCTTGATCAGCTTCTTGATGGCCACGGGGGATTTGGGCGGCAGGCCGAAGCGCAGGTGGATGGCGCTCTCCAGCCGGGCCTCGAATTCCTTGTAGTTGAAGCCCAGCGCCGATTTGAACGGCGAGATCATGTCGCCGATGACATATTCCGACGCGTCATGCAGCAGGGCCGCCAGCCGCCATTTGGGGGCGATGTCCGGCTGGATGTGGGCGACGATCTCCTCGACCACGACGCTGTGCTGGGCGACGGAGAAGGCGTGCTCGCCGATGGTCTGGCCGTTCCAGCGGGCGACCCGGGCCAGGCCGTGGGCGATGTCCTCGATCTCGATGTCGAACGGCGAGGGGTCCAGCAGGTCCAGCCGCCGCCCGGACAGCATCCGCTGCCACGCGCGAGGCGCCTTTTCGCTGCTTGTCTTTCGCGCCTGGGCCAAGATCACTCCGTCGGTTCGAGGCCCCCGGACGTGACGCATTCAGGCACGGCGATCAAGCCCGCGGCCTTGCTTATTCCCCGACGTTCAGGCGGACCAGCGCCTTGGCGGCGTCGAATACCTCGTCCTCGCGGCGGTCCTTGCTGCGGACCAGCGCCACCACCAGCGGGCCGCCTTCCGGCCCCCGGGCCTCGTAGCCCACCAGCCGCCAGCCCAGATCCGAGCCCCGCTCGTCCACCAGGATGTAGGTGGCGCGGACCCCGCCCGTGGTGTCGCGAGTGCGGATCTCCACCGCCTCGTCCCGGGCGCGGATCCGGACGGCGTCATTGTCGGTGCTGATGTCCACCCGGTCGCCGGTGTCGTCCGTGTCGATGTTGAAGCCGCCGATGCGCACGCTGGACTGGCCGCCGTCGGTGTCGATGCTGATGCCGGGGATGCGGACCGTGGCGGTCTCGCCCTCGGCCTGGATGCTGACGCCGGGCACGCGCACATCCACCTGATCCTCCGAAGCGGCGGAGGCGGAAGCGGCCACGCCGTTTTCGGCCGCAGCGGAGGCAGAGCCGCCCACACGGTCGATGGCGGCGGGAAGCATCCCCTGGACCTCGGTCTCCAGGCCGTCCAGCGCGACCAGCCCCTCGCCGTCCATCTGCACGAGACGCAGGGTCACCTGCGACCCCCGCGGGCCGGTGTATTCGCAGGACAGGCCGTCAGCCGCCGGCGCGCCGCGCCGGGTCAACACCGTATGGGTCTGCGGGCACTGCAGGGTGTCCACCACGCGCAGGGCGCCGCTGCTTCCGGCGTCCGCGTCGGTGTCCCGGGAGATGCGGATCGAGGGTTCGGAATCACAGGCCGCGACCAGGGCGGCGAGACAGACGGGAACAATGAGGGCGCGCATGATGTCGGCTCCTTTTTCAAAGCCCATTGTCGGACTGCGTCTTTTCTGACGCCAGTGAAATCGAGGTAATCGGCGGGACAGAACGCCTCAGCCGCCCGGGCGGCGGCTTTCACGCCCGTGCAGGAACGCGAGCCGCTCGAACAGATGCACGTCCTGCTCGTTCTTGAGCAGGGCGCCGTGCAGGGGCGGAATCAGCCGCTTGGGATCGCGCTCGGCCAGGGTCTCGGGCGTCACGTCATCCGCCATCAGCAGCTTCAGCCAGTCCAGCAGTTCCGAGGTGGACGGCTTCTTCTTCAGGCCCGGCGTCTCGCGGATCTGGTAGAAGGTCTTCAGCGCCTCGGACACGAGACGCGGCTTCAGGCCCGGATAGTGCACCTCGACGATGGCCTTCATCGTCGCCTCGTCGGGGAAGCGGATGTAGTGGAAGAAGCAGCGGCGCAGAAACGCGTCGGGCAGCTCCTTCTCGTTGTTGGAAGTGATGATCACCACCGGCCGGACCTCGGCGCGGATCGTCTCGTCCGTCTCGTGGACGTAGAACTCCATGCGGTCCAGCTCCTGCAACAGGTCGTTGGGGAACTCGATGTCCGCCTTGTCGATCTCGTCGATCAGCAGCACCGGCCGGACCGGCGCCTTGAACGCCTCCCACAGCTTGCCGCGCTTGAGGTAGTTGCGCACGTCGTGGACCCGCTCCTCGCCCAGCTGGCTGTCGCGAAGGCGGCTGACGGCGTCGTATTCATAAAGGCCCTGATGGGCCTTGGTGGTGGACTTGATGTGCCAGGTGATCAGCGGCGCGCCCAGCGCCTCGGCCAGCTCGTAGGCCAGCACCGTCTTGCCGGTGCCGGGCTCGCCCTTGATCAGCAGCGGCCGCTCCAGGGTCACGGCCGCGTTGACCGCCACCTTCAGGTCGTCGGTCGCAATGTAGTTTTCGGTGCCCTGGAACCGATCCATTCATCCACTCCGTCCATGAGAGACCTGAGTGGGTAGCGGATCAGGACGCACCTGAACAGACTTCAGGTGATGCGCTTGGGCGTCGCCGGGTCGCTGGCGGGGAAGGTCTCCTCGACGGACTCGTCGATCAGCTCTTCCTGGTGGTTCCTGGCCTCGCCGTCGCCCGGCATCTGGTCGGGTTTGCCTTTTTCCGGCGTGATCTTGCGGGAATAGGGGGCGTTGACGTCGTCGTCGCGAGTGTTGTCGTTCATCGGGTTTCCTCGTTGGTTTCGTCCGGGCCGTAGCCCAGGGAGTCGATATCGTCGTCGTCCAGGCGGCGCGCCTCCCAGTGGGCGGTCGAGCCTTGCGCGCCCTTGACGTTGCGCATCAGGCCCGAAGGCACCTGTTCGATCTCGTCGGCGCCGTATTCGCCGTCGCTTTCGGCGTCCAGTTCATTGAGGGGCTGCTCGCCGCCGTCGGTGCGGGCGTCAGCGCGCGGGTCGACGCCGTCCAGCCCCTGGACCTCGTTCAGCCCCAGTTCCTCGTCGTCGGCGTCCCCCGCTTCCTGGGTGACGTCCAGAACGTCCATCTCCTCGAGGGTGACGTCGCCGTCGCCCTCGTCGTCCAGATGGGTTTCGTCGAAGGTCTCGGACTGATCCTGTTCGTCGGGTTCGTCCCGTTGCTCGGCCATGCTTTCGGCTCCCTTTGTCCGGGAGTGAAACGTGCGCGGATCAGGCGGTGTTCCGGCGCGCCGAAGATATTCGCGCCAGTTCGGCGGCCATCTCGGCCATCACCCCGTCCCAGCGCCCGAACGAGCCTGCCGCCCATCCCCGCATGCGCGGGTAGAAGGGATAGGTCTTGCCCGTGCCCAGCAGGTGCCAGTCGTCCGGCGCCTGGATCATCCAGGTGTTCGCCCCCACGGCCGCAGCGATATTGGTCCCCGCGATGCCCGGCCCGATCACCAGGTCCAGGGCGACGGACAGCGCCGCCACATCCTCCAGATCGTCCTTGAGGTCGATGGGCGGGGTCCAGATCTTCAACCCCTCCGCCTCGGCCTGCGCCAGTTCGGCGGTGGTGTCGCCGCATTGCAGGTTGACCATGACGCAGCCGGGCGTGGTCAGGACCGGCCGCCACTGGTCGAAGGGCGAGAAATAGCGCGACCGCACGCCCTTCAGCACCAGGCTCTTCCAGTGCAGGCCCACCTTGAACCCGTCGCCCAGCGCCGCCAGCTCGCCCCGCCAGCGCGCCACACGCTCGGGGTCGGGCGTCATGTAGCCCGCGTGGTCGGGGAAGGCCTCCAGGGTCGGGCGGAACGGGGCCATCAGGCTGGCCATGGGCAGCCAGCCGTCCACCGCGCCATGGTCCTTCATGAACGGCGCGATGCGGATCAGCTGTCCGGCCCGGCGCATCGCCTGGTGGGCGCCGATCACCGCCTCGGGAAAGCTGCGCTGGAAGATCGAGACCAGCCGCTGCTCCACCGCCAGAAACACCTGTCCCTGTGGTCCCACCGCCCGGATCAGGTCGGGGACCATATTGGCGAAGATGAACTCGTCGGCGATGCCCTGCTCGCCGACGACCAGGATGCGCTTGCCCTCCAGCGGCTGGTCCGGGGTCCAGCGCGGGCCGTCCGCCACAATGATCATGGCGTCCGGCATGACCGGGTCCAGCCGCACCTCATAAGCCTCAAAGCCCTCGCCGAGTCGCCCCGACGTCATCAGGGTCAGGGCGCGGGCCATGGTCATCATGGCGGTCTCATATCCCGGCGCTGCGTGGGGCAGGGCGGCGTCGATGTCCTCCAGCGCGCCTTCGAAGTCGCCCAGCGGCTGGCGGGCGTTGCCCCGGTTGTACCGCGCCTTGGCGAAGCCCGGCTCCAGCCGCAGCGCCTCGTCATAGAAGGTCAGGGCCATGCTCATGTCGCCCTGGTCGCCCAGCACGGTGCCCAGGGTGTTCCACATCAGGGCGCTGTCCGGCGCGGTCTGCAGTCGCGCGCGCAGCACGTCCACCGCCTCGTCGTACCGGTTCTGGTCACGCAGGACGCAGGCCAGGTTGTTGAGCGCCTCGATATGTTCGGGATCGGTCGCCAGATAGTGGCGCAGCAGCTTTTCGGCGATCTCCAGATAGCCCAGGCGCTGGGCCAGTCGCGCCAGATCCTGCGCCACCGCGGTGTCCCTGGGCAGCAGCTTCAGCGCGGCTTCATAGGCGTTCAGCGCCTGGGCCACGTCGCCGGCTTTCTCGCGGGCGATGGCCAGCACGTGCCAGGCCACGCCGTGGGCGCTGTCCGCCTCCAGCGCCTTCAGCGCCTTCTTGCTGGCGCCCTCGTAATCATGGACGCGCAGGTCCGCGACGGCGGCCTTCAATTGGGCCAGGGCGGTGCGCGCCTGCTTCTTCGCCTTTCCGCTGTCTCGCGCCAGAACCCGCGACAGACGGCCCATAGCCTCCGGCGAGGCGGCGTCCCCCGCGGCGGCGTCTGCGGCCCGGGCCATCCCGGGCAGGGCGGCGGGCGCCTCGAATGCGATGCTCAACTCTGATCTCCCGGACCCGGATTCCCCTCATGCTGCCGCCCGAAACACAAGGGATGGTTAACCACGTTTGTTTAATCAGCATCAGGCGAGCCTCGATAGGAATGGCGCGCGGGAGGGTCCTCATGCCGTTGAAACTGTCGCTCAAGCCCGGCGAGAAGTTCGTCCTGAACGGGGCCGTCGTCCAGAACGGCGACCGCCGCGGGGTGCTCCTGCTTCAGAACAAGGCCTCTGTCCTGCGCGAGAAGGACATCATGCAGGCCGACGAGGTCACCAGCCCCGCCCGCCGCATCTATTTCCCGGTTATGATGATGTACCTGGACGAGTCCTCGGCGGAGAAATTCTACGACGAATTCGCCATGCGCCTGTCCGAGTTCATGGGCGCGACGCGCAATCCGGACGCCATGGCCGACTGCGTCGCCGCCTCGCGGCACGTGATGGCCCGCGAATATTACAAGGCCCTGATGGCCGCCCGTAAATTGGTTGAATACGAAGAGTCGAGGATCGGCGATGTCGCTTCAGGCCTACAAGACAGCGACCGCTAGGGCGGAAAACCCGCGAGAGGCGGAATACCGTCTGTTCGGCCAGGTCACGCGCGCCCTCATGGAGGCGTCGCGCGCGGATCCGAACGACATCAAGACCCGCATCGACGCCCTGGACTGGAATCGGCGCCTGTGGTCGACCCTGGCCACCGACTGCTCAAATCCCGACAACACACTGCCGGCCCCCCTGCGGGCGCAGCTGATCTCCATCAGCCTGTTCGTCAGCCGCCATTCCTCGGCCGTCATGCGCCGGGAAGAGGACTTCGAGCCCCTGATCGACATCAACAAGATGATCATGCAGGGCCTGGCCCCGGCAGCGGGCTCCGCCGCGGCCTGACACTGATCCTCCCCATCTGCCTCCTTCTCCCCTTGCGGGTGGAGGAGAACGCCAGCGGCGTTCGACGACGGGTGTCATGCGGAGCATGACGGATGAGGGGTGAGACTCGATTCTCGGGGGTGTCACCCAACCGGTTCCCGCCCCGCTCATCCCGGCGAAGGCCGGGATCCAGATGCAAAGTCTCGGTCGCGCGGCCTAGAGACATGGTTGTTTGCGCAACCCACCCCGAACCCGGTCTTACGATCTGGATCCCGGCCTTCGCCGGGATGAGCGGAGAATAGGGGATGAACTCCGCCCATAGCGCGGCGCGTCTCGCTGCAGCCGGTCGGGAAAAGCGCCGCCAGGGTCTCGGACCGCAGACTGACGACGCCGGGCTCGCCGTCCGCAATCGGCAAATCCTTCCCCATGGCCCGGCAGAAATCGCGCTCGCGCGCGGTCGGCGTCGCCATCGCCTTGATAATCAAGCACCTCCCACCGGCCTGATCCTTGCGAGGGCGTGCGCGAGCCAGAACCGGCTCAACGGCCAGAAGGCTGTTTTCACTCCCCGACCAGAATGGAAGGACCGCCGACATGAACTCGGTGAACGTCAACGTGGGCGCGATGATCGCGCTCCAGAACCTGAACAAGACCAACCAGGATCTGTCCACCACGCAGAACCGCATCAACACCGGGTTGAAAGTCGCGTCCGCCAAGGACAATGGCTCCATCTGGGCCATCGCCCAGGGGCAGCGCGCCGAACTCGGAGCCCTGAATGCGGTTTCGCAATCGCTGGCTCGCGGCACGTCCGCGGTCGACGTGGCCATGGCTGCGGGCGAGACGGTGTCGGACCTCCTGGTGCAGATGAAGGAGAAGGCCCTCGCGGCGACCGACGAGACCCTGACCACGTCCTCCCGCGAAGCGCTCTCGGAGGACTTCGAAGCCCTGCGCGACCAGATTTCCAGTGTGGTCGCCAACGCCGAGTTCAACGGGGTCAACCTGCTGAACACCGGCGCCACCGGCTTCGAGGCCCTCGCTGACGCCAGCGGCGCGCTGCGGATCACCGTCGCAGCCGAAGTGATGGCGCTGGGCGGGACCATCGTTTCAGTCGGTGCGACACAGAGCATCACCACCATCAGCGACGCGTCCACCTCCCTGGGCGATGTTGATGACTCCATCGCCGCCGTGTCCGCCGCCCTCGCGCGGATGGGCACGAAATCCAAGGCGCTGGAGACCCATACGACCTTCGTCGGCAAGCTCCAGGACGCCCTGGAGGCCGGGGTGGGCAATCTGGTGGATGCGGACCTGGCGAAGGAAAGCGCACGGCTCCAGGCGCTGCAGACGAAGCAGCAGTTGGGCGTCCAGGCGCTGGGCATCGCCAATCAGGCGCCGCAGATGCTGCTGAGCCTCTTCCAGTAGGTCAGTTCAGGATCAAGCGCCGGACGTGCGGAGCCCTCGGGCCCGCCGTCCGGCGTTCCTTTTTTGATCAGCGGATGGCCGACGGGTCGCACTGGCTGATGTCGCCGGCCTGACACGCCTCGACCCGACGGCGCCATGCCGCCAGATTGGCCTCGTGCTCCTGCTGGCGACGCAGCACCTCGGCTTCATAGGCGGCCTGCTCGGCCTGGTGCTCGGCCGCCAGCCGCTCCACCCAGGCCTGATGGTCGCGCAGGCCCTGCTCGTATTCGGCCTGGGCGGAGGCGTTGGTCTGGCGCACCGACTGATTGTAGGCCTCGACGGCGGCGTTCAGGCGCTGGGTCTCAGCGGTCTCCGGGTCGTAGGCGGGCTTGTCGGCCGGGACAGTCCCGTCCATCGGCGTCGGCTCCACAGGGCGGGGCGGCGGGGGCGGGGCCCGCTCTTCGGCCGCAGGCGGATTGGCGAACAGATCGTCCACCGCGTCCTGCGCCGCAGCCGGGACAGCGATCCCGAGGGTCAGGGCGGCCAGAAGGGAAATGCGAAGCATGGCGTGTCTTTCCTGACTTCGGCGCCGGATGGATCGGGCCGTTTCACAGCACAACGAGCATGACCGCCCCAGCGTTGCAATAATGGGCTGCGCCGCATCGCGTCGCGCCGGGGTGTGAAAGCGGTTCACGCTCTGCTAGTTGCGCCGTCCACGGACGAAACAGGACAGGCGGCGCGGTGGCCAGGACCCTCGACAAGGATCTCAAGAAGCTCGGCCGCCTCGAGGCCGCGACCGCAGATCTCGGCCGTTCGCTGGCGTTCCCGGGCGTCGCCCTGGTGTTCCTGCTGGCCGTCGCGCTGTTCGCCCTGCGCATCGCCGGAGTGGGCGATCTGGGCCTCTATGTGGTCTTCGGCACCGTGGTCGCGGGCTACATGGCGCTCAACATCGGCGCCAACGACGTGGCCAATAACATGGCCCCGGCGGTGGGCTCCAAGGCGCTGAGCCTGACCGCCGCCCTGATCATTGCGGCTGTATGCGAGGTCTCGGGCGCCTTGCTGGCCGGAGGTGAGGTGGTCGACACCATCTCCCGGGGCATCATCACCCCCTCGCCGGCGCTGGACGCCCAGAGCCTCATCCTTCTGATGACCTCAGCCTTGCTGGCGGGGGCGCTGTGGCTGAACCTGGCCACCATTCTCGGGGCGCCCGTCTCCACCACCCATTCCATTGTCGGGGCCGTCATGGGCGCCGGCATCGCCGCTTTCGGCGTGGGCGCCGTGGCCTGGCCGGTGATGGGCGGCATCGCGGCCAGCTGGATCATCTCGCCGATCATGGGCGGGATCATCGCGGCGGCCCTGCTGGCCTTCATCAAGTGGCGCATCCTGTTTCGCGAGGACCGCGTCGCCGCCGCGCGCCGCTGGGCGCCGGTCATGGTGGGGCTCATGACCGGGGTGTTCACCCTCTACATGTTCTCCAAGGGACTCAGCCGCATATGGTCCCCGTCCACCCCTGTGGTGCTGATCGGCGGCGCGGTCATGGCCCTGGCGGGGTGGGCGGCCGCACGCCCCTGGGTGCTTCGCAAGTCCCGGGGCATGGACAACGCCAAGAAGCAGGTGGCCACCCTGTTCGTGCCCCCCCTGATCCTGGCGGCGGCCCTGCTGTCGTTCGCCCACGGCGCCAACGACGTGGCCAATGCGGTGGGCCCGCTGGCGGCCATCGTCGCGGCGGCCCAGTCAGGCTCCGCCGAGACCGGCGCGGTCGCCCTGCCGTTCTGGGTGCTGATCGTGGGCGGCATCGGCATCTCGCTGGGTCTGGCCCTGTTCGGGCCGCGCCTGATCCGCACCGTGGGCGAGAAGATCACCCGCATGGACCCCATGCGCGCCTTCTGCGTGGCGCTGGCGGCCGGGTCGACGGTGCTTCTGGCCTCGACGCTCGGCCTGCCGGTGTCCTCCACCCATATCGCCATCGGCGGAATCTTCGGCGTGGGGCTGCTGCGCGAAGTCATGACCAACCGCGGCGTGCGTCGCCGCAGTGCATCGCCCGGACCGGACAGCATCGCCGCCACGCCGCAAGAGGCCGTGATGGCTGAAACGAAGCGACAGAAGCGTATGCTGGTGCGCCGCCGGCACCTGTGGGGCATCGCGGCGGCCTGGGTGGTCACCGTACCCGCCGTGGCGGCCCTCTCGGCCGTGATCTATTTGGTCCTGACACGCTTTCTGGGCTGACGCCGCCGCCGGATCGCCCTGGCGGGGTCGGCGTCCTCATGGGTCAGATCGGCGTGCAGCCGGTCCAGCACAGCCATCAGTTCCGGGTTGTCGATCAGCCGTCTGGCCTGCCGGTGGGTGGCCCAGTGTCGACGACGACTGCGCCGCTCCGGCCAGTCGCCTGCCTGATCGGCCACTTTCAGCGGGTAGAGGTCCACGGCGATCATGCGCGTGCTGTGCCGCTCGACCTTTTCGGTGCGATAGGTCCCGATCACCGTCGTGCCGATCTCGCCGCGGACGCCCGCTTCCTCCCACGCCTCCTTGGCGGCCGAGGCGGCGGCGGTCATGTCGTCCTCCACCACGCCCTTGGGGAAGATCCATCGGCCGGTCCGCCGCGAGGTGATCAGCAGATAGGCAGGCTCGTCTCCGACCCAGGCATAGGGAATGGCGCCGCTCTGCACGGTCGAGGGATGCCCCCCTTGGGGACCGAGTCGTCTGGGACGAGCCCTGAGAGCCCGCACGATGCGGCGCAACATTCGATGAACCTAGCGGTCACGGCTGAGTCGGGGGAGAAAGAATGCAGAGAGCCGGGCCAATGGAAGCCGGGCATCACCCGGCGGCTCCTGGGCTCTGCTGACCAGGCCGCGATGGTACCGCCCTCCCGGATCGAACGGGAGACCTCCAGAGCCACAATCTGGCGCTCTAACCAACTGAGCTAGGGCGGCATCGCGAAGGCCCGGTGTCTAACCGCACCGGGCCCGCTGATCAAGCAGAGAAGACGCTCACCACCCCCGACTGGAGATATACTGCTCCAGTTGGGCGATGCGGGTCTGGTCCGAAGGGTGGGTGGAGGCGAATTCCGGGGTCGCCCCCTGACGCTGCTGGGCCATGAGGGTCCAGAGTGTGACGGCCTCGCGGGGCCGGTAGCCGGCGGCGGCCATGTAGTCGACGCCCAGCCGGTCCGCCTCGAGCTCGTGGGTCCGCGAGAAGGGCAGCAGCACGCCCAGCTGGGCCCCGATGCCGCCCAGGGCGCCAACGGCCTGGCCATAGTCGCCGGCGACGCCTCGCGCCACCTGCAGGCCTGTGGCCGTCAGGGCGGTCTGCGAATAGCGCTCGGCCGCATGGCGAGCGACCACGTGAGCGACTTCATGGCCGATGACGGCCGCCAGCTGGTCGTCGTTTCGAACAAGGCCCAGCAGACCGGTGGTCACGCCGATCTTGCCGTTGGGAAGGACAAAGGCGTTGGGCGAGTCATCCTGGAAGACGGCGTAGTCCCAGGACAGGCGGGCGTCCAGGTTGGCCGCCGTCACGATCCGCCCGCCCACGGTGCGGATGCGCTGGTTCTGGGCCGCGTTGTTCGTGGGGTTCATTTCACGCATGGCCTGGGTCCAGGCCTGGTCGGCGGAGGACTGCAGCGCGCCGTCGTCGACGATCAGCAGCTGGTTACGGCCCAGGGTCTCGTTATAGGCGCAGGCGGCCAGGCCGGCCGTCAGGGTCGTGGCCGTCAGAAGTGCGGCGGCGGTCTTGCGGATCATGGATGGGCTCCCTCAGCTGTGTAGCCTTCTAACGCCAAGCTGGACGATCGGCTCCCGAACGCAAGGGCCCAAAGAAAAACGCCCCGGAGTTTCCTCCGGGGCGCTGTTCATGACTTCGGGTCTGTGGATCAACCCAGACGCCAGCCGATCGGGATCCGGACCCTGGCCCCGCCGACGGGCGCGCCGTCGCGGGTCTCGGGCCGCATCTGGAACCGGGGCGCCAGTTGCAGACTGGCGCGACCGAAGCCGGCGCCGGAAGGTGTTTCGCTGACCACGCTGCAGTTCGCCAGGCGACCGTTGGCCTGAACCGTGCACTCGATCACGGCGCTGCCTTCGGTGCCGTCGGAGGCGGCCCGGCTCGGATAGAAACGAGCCAGATCGTTGCCGTCCGGACGACGCACCCAGTCCGGGTTGGTGATCACCGAGGGACGCGGCGGCGCGGGAGGCGCCGGGGGCGGAGGCGGGCCGGGGA
>Ga0114900_1000081_pt1 | contig 89857 bp, 81 predicted proteins | sample MalvireepMed_231_FD_89685 | JGI IMG/M metagenome (GOLD analysis project Ga0114900, IMG submission 89685) | Marine viral communities from the Global Malaspina Expedition - Malaspina viral metaG DeepMed_231 | ecosystem: Environmental > Aquatic > Marine > Oceanic | place: Mediterranean Sea...
GGCTGTAGCCTGATTCGTCACACTGCCATTATCGATGTCGGCCTGGGTTAGAACATAGCTGGCGCTATAGGTCCAGGTCTCGTCAACATCTAGTTCGTTGTCGTTATCGGTGTCACCACCGTCAAAGCTAATAACACTTAGACCCGTTAGTGGATCCGTTACCGTTACCCCGCTTAGCGATACATCTCCCTGGTTGGTAACTGTAAAGGTATAGTTAATGGTCTCTCCTACATCAGAACAATCGCCACCATCGTCATAAGACGCTCCTTTGACAATTGCAATGGCTGGAGTCTGGCATATCAAAACATTCACCTGATTACTATCATCCTGAACAGCACCTAAGGCCGTAGATCCTTGAACAGACGCTGTATTTGATACTAGTCCATTATCCACATCAGCTTGAGTCACTTGATATGAAGCAGCATAATTCCAGGTTTCACCAACGTCCAGCACATTATCATTATCTAAATCTCCACTTAAAGGTCCTGCAATGGCTCCTCCAAGTAAAGGATCGGATAGAATAACCGAGTCGATGTCTACATCCCCTTCATTGGTCACCACAAAAGTATAATCGATAAAATCGTTTGGCTTCAGGATTTCACAATTTCCAGTATCAAGAATTGATGATTTAACAACCATGATATCTGCATTCTGACATAATACGACTGTTTCGGTATCAGAATCATCAACATTATAGGATGAGCTAGACCCTGTCACCGAACCATTAACTTCGGCCGTATTTTCTACTTGTCCATTTATAATGTCACCTTGAGTTACAGTATAAGAGGCAGTGTAAATCCATGCCTCTCCCGGATCCAACTCACCATTATTATTAGCATCTCCGCTATCAGGCCCTGGAATCGGATTAACAGGATCTATTAGCACATCAGTCAGAACGACACTTAGGATCGAAACATTTCCAGTATTCGTAACCGTAAACTGATATTGAATAGGGTCTCCGTCAGGAATTGGATTACAAGATGGTGGTGTCTGTACATTAAGCGCAACCTTATCCAATTCTATGGAACAATCGTAAAGTGTTAGGGTTACTGCTGTTCTCGTAGCAGATGTACACCCTGTCGAATCATCTTCGGCTTCTGCCCAATAAGTTACTGTCCCGACAGTATCTAAGGTTGGGTCTAAGACCAAATCTCCGCCCGTTTCGGCATTGTACCAAATGTAATTTATACCGCCAATTGGATTTATGGCGCTATTGGCGTCTAAGGTCTGAATAGGATTATCAGCACACTCTGCTATATCTCCCGAGCTTGCCGGAGGATCTACTTCTGTGGGCTCGTCGATAACAAAGGAATCTGTAGCCTCACAGCCGTTAGCATCGGTAACAGTCACCTCATAAGTACCGGGCGATAGGCCTGTTTGATCTTCGGCAGAGGCATCCAAACCACTACCATCGCTGGTTGTCCAGGCATAAGTGTAAGTAGGATCTCCACCCGAAACCGTAATATCTATGGCTCCATCATCGGCACCAAAACAACTTACATCCGTTGCATCACCGGCTATGGAAACTTCTACGATGGTAATATCGAAGGTACAAGTCTCTACGATAGGCGTTCCACTACCGGCAACTGTTAGGGTGGCGGTATAGGTTACCTGAGTAGTACCAATTGGGAACTCATCTCCTGGAACATGAGAAGCTGTTACCACGAAGTTCAGTCCGTCGGCACAGTCGTCCAATAAAATGGCGTTATAATAAAGTCTGTCGACTTCTATTTTATCACTGGCATTTAATCCCAGTCCGTTGTCATCAAATACGAACTTCAGTTTATAAGCCCCGTTTGGTACGGTATCCGGGATGGTAATGGTATACACCCCATTACTATTGATACCCGCTAATTCATCAGACCAAACAACTGCTTCCGTTACCCCGTCCAACACCTGCAAAGTCCAGTCAAAGGCACCACTAGGAACGATTAGTTCTTGAGTAACCGGCACTCCTCCACTGGTATTGAAATACATTAATGGAGAAATATAGAAGGTATCAGGCCCGGTCCCAGTAGATTGGAATACACGTAAGTTATTGGACCCAATTCTTTGCACATAGTTATATTCCCAGCAATCATTTTGGCTTTCCGGTAAATCGAATTCAACCACAAAAGAGGAATTGTCGTCTATCCCTCCACTACAACAGTTATAAGAGGCATCCGGAACAATCCAGTCCACCGGGGTTCCGCCGTCACCGTCATAACACTCTGTGATGTCTCCGGGACAGTTGTCTATCATAACCTGGCACTCCAATGGATCTACCGTGATGGAAGTAATAAACTTGGCAACGATAGGATCTGCACAACCACCCGCAGGGGTTACTGTTAGGGTGAATGTGATCTTATATAAGGTTGTGGCCGCAACAACAGGAAACTCTACAGTAGTTGCCAATGAAGTATCATCCGGTGCAAAAGTAGCCGCAGCTCCCGGTCCAGAAAGTACTTCGCTCTCCCAAAGATATGTTTGGGTACCGGCCGGTACATCTGTTAAGTTGGCGGTTAGCGCCAAGTCCTGTCCACTACATACAGTAAGGTCGTTTGGTAGATTGCCTACAGCGATCTGTGGCGCAGTCTCTAAGGCAGACTGTAATAAGAAGTTACCAAATGTTCTGGCTTCTCCTACCCAATCTTCGTTGTTTCCGGAATTATCGTTACTAATGTGAGACCCGGAATATACAATGCTCCCGTAATCAGAATTACCATATGCCGGTCCATAAACCAAAATTCCGGCACGTCCTGGGCTGCTGCCCGGAATATCCGGATGGGTTGGATCGTAAAAACCAATGGATGTCTCGGCACGCCACTGGCTGTTGCTTAGCGGTAAATAGATTTTTTCCGAGTTCCCGTTAAATGCCGGATGCGCCTCCCCCATAAATTGCATAATCGGGTCTGGCGCAGTGCTTATATCGTAATCGACATCGGCATTGTCAAAATTATTATCGTGTTTTGGTAAGGCCGGTGGATCGTAAACCGCCGTACTACTCAAATCTTTGTATGGCATCAACCTGTTGGTCGACAAGAAATTCAGGTAGGGATCCGGTCGTCCGCCGGAGGTGGTCAAACTCTCGTTAATACTAACGTCATGACAACCCATCCAAACGTTTCCACCCGCAACTACAAAATCGTATAAGGTATCTACATCTGCCTGAGACCAATTATCATTTGGATCTGTATGGTGAGACAGCACGTAGAACTGATCACAAGAGGTAATATCTGTTGGAAGCCCTTTGCGGAACTTACCGGAATTACCATCGATACCGGCTCTGTTATAGAAACCGATCTCGATATCTGTGTCGTCAGTGGAACTGATATCTCCGTCCTTTGGATAGATTACGGCATTAGGGAAAGTGGTAATTATCCCACGAACAGGGGCATCGGTAATCGAATTAAGATTCCAGTAAACCGTTAAACCATTATTATCGTTAATCCATTGCTCGATCACAGGACCTGCAACATCTATAAATTCGGCTGGGATAAGGAATGGACCGGACTTTAACTCCTTTATTCCGGTCGAGGCACTCCCATTTCTAGTCGTGGTTCCGATTACAGTGAGGTCGACTTGATCGACCTTATTATTCGCATCGACAAAAGACTTATTATCCCGTATAATCCAATAGACCGGTACGGAGTAATTAGTAACCAGGTCGTAAACCAAACCATACGGTTTTAACGCGTTATTGTCTGTTTGAGGAGTAATCCCCATATCGACAACTGCAGCACCATACGCAAAGTCGGTTAACGTACTGGACGAAAACAAATTTTGGAGCGGGGGTTTTATGAAACCTGATCCTGTGGAAATGTCAAATCCAGAGCTAACATTCGGAGTCGAATTATTAATCCTCTGAGAGAAGGCCGAAAACGTTACGAATAATGCAATTAAGAAAAAGGCAAAGGAGTTACCTACTTTCAATGAAGTAATCTTATGCATGTCTAGTTAATTTAGTGTTAGAAAAAAAACACAACTTGCCCCAACTGCAAATTTTGTGAATTATTTATGACTCAAATTTAGGTACATCTATGCGTTATTTCCTACAAAAATTGAAGTATTCGGTCAATGGACAGAATTAATCGGTGAACTCCGTAATTAGGTAACTTTTTAGTCTAATTGTTGTAGGAGTTACAGATAAGTGTATACACTTATAAGTGTTAAAACCAACCTATTACAGCGACTTTCGTAATTGATCATTGTCTGGCCGAAAAACGCAGAACATCACATTTTTTATTGCGTTAAACTAGACTTATCTTTGCCAAAATTTGGCACTAATGACATTGATTTCGGAGATCGCACGTAGGAAAACTTTTGGGATAATTTCCCACCCGGATGCCGGGAAAACCACTCTTACAGAAAAGCTACTCTTGTTTGGAGGAGCCATTCAAGAAGCTGGTGCGGTCAAGAGTAACAAGATCAAAAAAGGGGCCACCTCGGACTTTATGGAAATCGAGCGTCAAAGAGGGATTTCTGTGGCAACTTCTGTTTTAGCATTCGAATACAAAGACCTTAAAATCAATATTTTAGATACGCCGGGGCACAAAGATTTTGCAGAGGACACCTTTCGAACCCTTACAGCCGTAGACAGCGTAATTGTAGTTATTGACGTAGCTAAGGGGGTCGAGGAACAGACAGAAAAGCTCGTCGCTGTGTGTCGTATGCGAAACATTCCCATGATTGTCTTTATCAATAAGTTGGACCGAGAAGGAAAGGACGCCTTCGAACTGCTAGACGAGATCGAACAAAAGTTAGGCCTTCGTGTAACCCCGATGAGCTTTCCAATCGGTATGGGTTACGACTTTAAGGGAATCTACAATGTTTGGGAGAAGAACGTTAACCTTTTTAGCGGCGACAGTCGTAAAAACATAGAAGAAACCATAGAGGTAGAAGATCTGGCTTCTGAAGAGTTGGATAATCTCATCGGTTCGGAAGCAGCAGATACCTTAAGAGAAGAGCTCGAGTTGGTGTATGAGGTCTATCCAGATTTTGATAGACAAGAGTACATGGATGGGGCCCTACAACCGGTGTTTTTTGGCTCGGCCTTAAACAACTTTGGCGTCCGCGAATTGCTCGACTGCTTTATCGCCATAGCACCTAAACCCAGACCAAAAGAAAGCAGTACGCGGTTGGTGCAGCCCGACGAAAAGGATTTTAGCGGCTTTGTCTTTAAGATTCACGCGAATATGGATCCGAAGCACAGAGACCGTTTGGCCTTTATAAAAATTGTATCGGGGACCTTCGAGCGTAACAAGCCCTACCTGCATGTCCGTAACGGTAAAAAGATGAAGTTTTCTAGTCCCAATGCGTTCTTTGCGGAAAAGAAGCAAGTGGTGGATATCTCCTACCCTGGCGATATTGTTGGCCTGCACGATACCGGGAACTTTAAAATTGGAGATACACTCACACAGGGGGAAGAAATGCAATACAAGGGAATCCCGAGTTTCTCCCCAGAGCACTTTAAGTATATCAACAATGCAGACCCAATGAAGTCCAAACAATTGGAAAAAGGGATCGATCAGTTGATGGACGAAGGAGTGGCTCAGTTATTCATCTTAGAACTTAACGGACGTAAGGTTATTGGGACAGTAGGAGCACTTCAGTTCGAAGTGATTCAATACCGCTTAGAACACGAGTATGGTGCCAAATGCCGCTACGAAAACTTAAATGTACATAAAGCCTGCTGGGTTGACCCTGCCGACCAAAAGAGTGAAGAATTCTTAGAATTCAAAAGGGTAAAATCCAAGTTCTTGGCAAAGGATAAGCGCGGGCAACTGGTATTCTTGGCAGATTCTGCCTTTACCCTACAAATGACCCAACAAAAGTACCCTTCGATACATTTGCACTACGTCTCCGAATTCGAAACGGTTCATTAGGCTTCGCCCGTTGGGCCGAAGTTGATGGGCATTGGGGGTTGCTTGTAATCCTTGATTTCTCCATGGGCCTGTTCGAAACGATTTACGTTGTCTCCCAAAGCTTTTAAGAAGCGCTTAGCATGTTGTGGAGTAAGAACAATACGCGATTTTACCTTGCTTTTAGGAACACCCGGCATAATGCTTACAAAGTCGATTACAAACTCCGATTGTGAATGATTGATGATCGCGAGGTTACTGTAAATCCCCTGAGCTACCTCTTGGTCCAATTCTATATTGATTTGCCCTTGCTTAGGCTTGTTATTGTTATCTGCCATGACTATCTGTGTTTAAAAACAACAAGCGCCCCTTTCGGAGCGCTTGTTTAGTATTTAGTTGAAGTTTACTTCTTCTTTCTCTTTGGTCATTTCTTCCAACTCCTCTTTGGAGCCTACGATAATGGTATCGTAATCTCTCATACCGGTACCGGCCGGAATCTTGTGACCTACAATTACATTCTCTTTCAGGCCTTCTAGCGTATCGATCTTTCCGCTTACCGCAGCCTCGTTCAATACCTTGGTCGTTTCCTGGAAGGAAGCAGCCGAGATAAATGACTTGGTCTGTAGCGAAGCTCTAGTGATACCCTGTAGAACCGGAGTCGCCGTAGCTGGTACAGCATCTCGGCCCTCGATTAAGGCTTTATCTTCTCTACGCAAGATAGAATTTTCGTCTCTTAGCTCTCTGGCAGTAACGATCTGTCCTTCTTTCATGCCCTCAGAATCACCAGCGCTAACTACTACCTTCATACCAAAGATCTTATCGTTCTCTTCGATGAAGTCGTATTTATGAGCCAATTGATTCTCTAAGAAGGTGGTATCTCCCGGATCGACGATACGTACCTTACGCATCATCTGACGCACTACTACTTCAAAGTGCTTATCGTTGATCTTCACCCCTTGTAGTCGATATACCTCTTGAACTTCGTTCACCAAGTATTGCTGAACAGCAGAAGGTCCTTTGATGTTTAAGATATCGTTTGGCGTGATGCTACCATCAGATAGCGGCATCCCGGCACGTACATAGTCATTCTCCTGAACCAGAATCTGATTAGAAAGTTTCACCAAGTACTTTTTGATATCTCCGATCTTAGACTCGACGATGATCTCGCGGTTACCACGTTTGATCTTTCCAAATGAAACCACTCCGTCGATTTCGCTTACCACCGCTGGATTGGATGGGTTACGGGCTTCGAAGAGCTCTGTTACACGTGGAAGACCTCCCGTAATATCACCGGCCTTAGCCGATTTACGTGGAATCTTCACCAAGACTTTTCCAACCTTGATCTTTTCGCTATCGTCCACCATTAGGTGAGCCCCTACCGGTAGGTTGTACGATCGAATCACTTCGTCCTTCTTACCGAGGATCTGAAGCGTTGGGATCTTTTTCTTATCTCTGGATTCAGAAATTACCTTCTCTTGGAAACCAGTTTGTTCGTCGATTTCTACTTGATAAGTAATTCCTTGTTCTATATTCTCGTATTTGATCTTTCCGGCAAACTCAGAGATGATCACCCCGTTATAAGGATCCCACTGACAAACTACATCGCCCGTCTTAAGTTTTTGTCCGTCTTTCACATAGATAAAGGAACCATAAGGGATATTGTTGGTACTTAGCGTGATTCCGGTCTTCTCGTCCATCAATTTGATTTCGGAAGTTCGGGAGATCACAACGTCTACCGTTTTCCCTTCGGCATCTTCTCCTTTTACAGTTTTAAGATCTTCGATTTCTGCCTTACCGTCAAACTTAACAGCCAGCTTGTTCTCTTCGGAAATGTTTCCGGCGATACCCCCTACGTGGAAGGTACGAAGCGTAAGCTGTGTTCCAGGTTCTCCAATAGACTGTGCGGCTACAACTCCAACAGCTTCCCCACGCTGAACCATTTTATTGGTCGCTAGGTTACGGCCGTAACATTGTGCACAAATTCCTTTCTTGGCCTCACAGGTCAATGCAGAACGCACTTCTACAGTTTCGATAGGCGAAGAGTTGATTAACGCCGCTACTTCGTCGTCTATATGTCCACCGGCTTCGATCAGGACTTCCTGAGTCAATGGGTGAACTACGTCGTTAAGCGCTGTACGTCCTTTGATTCTGTCTCCTAGAGACTCTACAACTTCTTCGTTTTTCTTTAAGGCAGCTACTTCAATTCCTCTAAGCGTACCACAATCATCGATATTGATAATCACATCTTGTGAAACATCCACCAAACGACGTGTCAGGTAACCTGCATCTGCCGTTTTAAGTGCCGTATCCGCAAGACCCTTACGGGCACCGTGCGTAGAGATAAAGTATTCCAAAATAGAAAGCCCTTCCTTAAAGTTAGAAAGAATCGGGTTCTCGATAATTTCTCCACCACCAGAATTGGATTTCTTCGGTTTGGCCATCAATCCACGCATACCTGTCAACTGGCGGATCTGCTCTTTAGACCCACGTGCTCCAGAATCAAGCATCATATATACCGAGTTAAACCCTTGCTGATCCTCACGAATACGCTTCATGGATAGCTCGGTAAGTTCGGCGTTGGTCGCAGTCCAGATATCAATTACCTGGTTGTAGCGCTCGTTGTTTGTGATTAGACCCATGTTATAGTTGGCGATAATACCATCTACCTGGCTGTTCGCACTGTCAATCATGGTTTGCTTCTCCTGTGGAATAATGATATCCCCAAGGCTAAAGGAAAGACCACCTTCGAAGGCGAACTTATATCCTAGGTCTTTGATCTCGTCCAAGAAAGCAGCGGTTTCTGGCACAGAAGTAACTTTTAAAATCCCTCCGATAATGTCTCGAAGCGACTTTTTAGTCAGTACTGCGTTGATATAACCTGCCTTTTCTGGCACCTTATCGTTAAAGATCACACGCCCAACAGTAGTGGTGATGATCTGTGTTGTCAATTCTCCCTCTTCGTTAAAATCCTTAGTTCTAACACGGATCTCGGCGTTTAGTTCTACGCGCTTCTCGTTATAGGCGATAACTACCTCTTCTGGAGAATAGAAGGTTAGCCCCTCTCCAATTACTGCAAAATTCTCTGTAGACTTGCGCAACTTGGTCATATAGTATAGACCTAGTACCATATCCTGAGATGGTACGGCCACCGGCGAACCATTGGCAGGGTTAAGGATGTTATGAGAGGCCAGCATCAATAGCTGGGCTTCCAAAATGGCTTCTGGCCCTAAAGGCAAGTGTACCGCCATCTGGTCACCATCAAAGTCGGCGTTAAAGGCCGTACATACCAATGGGTGAAGCTGAATTGCCTTTCCTTCGATAAGTTTTGGCTGAAATGCCTGAATACCTAAACGGTGAAGCGTAGGGGCCCGGTTAAGCAATACTGGATGTCCTTTCAATACGTTCTCTAGGATATCCCATACAACTGGCTCTTTCTTGTCGATGATCTTTTTGGCGCTTTTTACCGTTTTTACGATTCCACGCTCGATCAACTTACGAATCACGAAAGGTTTGTATAATTCGGCTGCCATATCTTTTGGCAAACCACATTCGAATAATTTTAATTCTGGTCCAACAACGATTACCGAACGAGCAGAATAATCCACACGCTTACCAAGTAAGTTTTGACGGAAACGTCCTTGCTTCCCTTTTAAACTGTCAGAAAGAGACTTAAGCGGTCTGTTGCTATCGGTCTTTACTGCAGAACTCTTACGGGTGTTATCGAACAATGAGTCTACAGATTCCTGTAGCATTCGCTTTTCGTTTCTAAGTATCACCTCCGGTGCTTTGATCTCCATCAATCGCTTCAAACGGTTGTTTCGGATAATCACACGACGGTAAAGGTCATTTAGGTCGGAAGTCGCAAAACGACCACCATCCAACGGCACCAACGGACGAAGCTCTGGTGGGATTACAGGTACAACCTTCATGATCATCCACTCTGGCTTGTTCTCGCGATTTAAGTTGGCTTCACGCAACGATTCTACCACCTGAAGACGCTTAAGCGCTTCGGTTTTACGCTGCTTTGAGGTTTCGTTGTTCGCCTTGTGACGTAGCTCGTAAGACAAAGCGTCCAAGTCGATACGATTCAACAATTCGATCAAACACTCGGCCCCCATCTTCGCGATGAATTTATTCGGGTCGCTGTCTTCTAAGTATTGGTTTTCCTGCGGAAGGGTTTCCATAACATTGAGGTACTCCTCTTCTGTTAAGAATTCCATCTTCTGCAATGGATCACCTTCTTCGTTCTGAGCAATACCCGGTTGAATCACCACATAACGCTCATAATAGATAATCATGTCCAATTTCTTGGACGGTAGCCCTAATAGGTAACCTATTTTATTCGGTAGCGAACGGAAGTACCAGATGTGTGCTACAGGTACCACTAGGTTGATGTGTCCTACACGGTCACGTCTAACCTTTTTCTCTGTTACCTCTACTCCACAACGGTCACATACGATCCCTTTGTAACGAATTCGCTTATATTTTCCACAGGCACATTCGTAATCCTTTACAGGACCAAAGATGCGCTCACAGAACAATCCATCACGTTCCGGCTTGTGCGTACGGTAGTTGATGGTCTCTGGTTTCAACACCTCTCCGCGCGATTCGGCCAAAATCGATTCTGGAGAAGCCAATCCAATAGAAATCTTATTGAACTTTGGAACTGTGTTTTCTTTATGTCTTGCCATAATGCTGAAAAAAAATCTTATTAATTATTGATGGATGGCGCAAAGCGCCGCAAACAGAATAACGCTAGGTTACTCTTCCAGTCTGATATCCAGACCCAGTCCTTTCAATTCGTGCATCAACACGTTGAAGGATTCTGGCAATCCAGGTTCTGGCATGGTTTCACCCTTCACGATACTTTCGTACGTTTTGGCTCTACCGATGACATCATCAGACTTTACCGTCAATATTTCTCTAAGCGTACTGGATGCTCCATAAGCTTCCAGTGCCCATACTTCCATCTCTCCAAATCGCTGTCCTCCAAACTGGGCTTTACCACCCAATGGCTGTTGCGTAATCAAAGAGTAAGGTCCGATAGAACGAGCGTGCATCTTATCGTCGACCATGTGTCCCAGTTTTAACATATAGATAACTCCTACTGTTGCTGGTTGGTCAAAACGCTGTCCGGTTCCACCATCGTATAGATAAGTGTGTCCGAATCTTGGAATGCCTGCCTCGTCGGTCAGCTCGTTGATTTGTTCTAGGGTTGCACCATCAAAAATCGGGGTAGCAAACTTGCGTCCCAGTTTTTGTCCAGCCCATCCAAGAACGGTTTCGTAGATCTGTCCGATGTTCATACGCGATGGTACCCCTAGTGGGTTAAGAACGATATCCACTGGTGTTCCATCTTCTAGGAACGGCATATCTTCTTCGCGAACGATACGAGCAACAATACCTTTGTTACCGTGACGCCCCGCCATCTTATCTCCTACCTTTAGCTTACGCTTTTTGGCGATGTATACCTTGGCCAGTTTCAAGATACCAGATGGTAACTCGTCCCCAACAGAGATGGTAAACTTCTCTCTTCTAAGGTTCCCCTGTAGATCGTTTTCCTTGATCTTATAGTTGTGCATCAAGTCACGAACCAACATATTGGTTTCGTTGTCGGTTGTCCAAGTACCTCCAACTAGGTGGGTGTAATCGTCTACCGCATTAAGCATCTTAAGGGTATATTTCTTTCCTTTTGGGAAAACCACTTCACCAAGGTCATTTGTTACACCCTGAGCGGTTTTACCACCCACAATGCTAAACAACTTCTCGACTACGCGGTCCTTCAATTCCTCAAATTTGGTTTCGTAAACCAATTCCAATTCGGCGATATCCTCCTTGTCCTTAGCTCTCTTACGCTTGTCCTTGATGGCACGGGCAAATAACTTCTTGTCGATAACCACTCCGCGCAGCGAAGGTGAGGCTTTCAACGAAGCATCTTTTACATCTCCTGCCTTGTCTCCAAAGATGGCGCGCAGCAGTTTTTCTTCTGGGGTAGGGTCGCTTTCTCCCTTTGGAGTAATCTTACCTATTAATATATCTCCAGGTTTCACCTCTGCACCAATACGAATCATTCCGTGCTCGTCCAAGTCCTTGGTCGCTTCTTCTGATACGTTCGGGATGTCATTGGTCAATTCTTCGTTACCTAATTTAGTATCACGAACTTCCAATGAGTACTCGTCTATGTGGATAGAAGTAAAGATATCTTCACGCACCACTTTTTCGGAGATTACAATCGCATCCTCGAAGTTATACCCTTTCCAAGGCATAAAGGCTACTTTCATGTTTCGACCAAGGGCCAATTCTCCTTTTTCGGTGGCATATCCCTGACAAAGCACTTCTCCTTTTTTCACTCGGTCACCTTTCTTAACGATTGGCTTCAAGTTGATAGAGGTACTCTGGTTGGTCTTACGGAACTTGATCAAGTTGTAGCTCTTCGAGTCGCCGTCGAAGCTTACCGTACGGTCTGTATCAGTTCTGTCGTATTTAATAGTGATCTTCCGAGCATCTACATATTCTACTTCTCCGTCTCCCTCTGCATTGATAAGCACTCGAGAGTCTGAAGCTACCTGACGCTCCAATCCTGTCCCTACAATAGGCGAATCGGCGATAAGTAGTGGTACGGCCTGACGCATCATGTTCGATCCCATCAAAGCACGGTTCGCATCATCGTGTTCCAAGAATGGAATAAGCGAAGCCGAGATAGACGAAATTTGGTTTGGCGCCACATCCGTATAATGTACTGTTTTAGGATCCACAACCGGAAAGTCACCTTCCATACGTGCAATTACACGATCGGTGTCGATGGTTCCATCTTTCTTAAGCGGAATGTTGGCCTGGGCGATAAGCTTCTCTTCCTCTTCCTCTGCAGAAAGGTAAATCGGCTCATTCTTCAAATCGATCTTCCCTTCGTTTACCTTGCGGTAAGGTGTCTCGATAAACCCTAGGTTATTCACCTTGGCATAAACAGACAAAGAAGAGATCAGACCGATATTCGGACCTTCAGGGGTCTCGATCGGACACAATCTTCCGTAGTGAGTATAGTGAACGTCACGAACCTCGAACCCTGCGCGCTCTCGCGAAAGTCCTCCAGGCCCTAGTGCAGATAAACGACGCTTGTGCGTGATCTCTGCCAGGGGATTGGTTTGGTCCATAAACTGAGACAACTGGTTGGTTCCAAAGAAAGAGTTGATCACAGAAGACAAGGTCTTGGCGTTGATCAAATCGATAGGAGTAAATACCTCGTTGTCACGTACGTTCATACGTTCGCGAATAGTACGGGCCATACGAGCCAGTCCCACACCGAACTGTGATGAAAGCTGCTCTCCAACAGTTCTTACACGACGATTCGACAAGTGGTCGATATCATCGATTTCTGCTTTAGAGTTGATCAGCTCGATCAAGTATTTTACGATGGTAATGATATCTTCCTTGGTAAGCACCTGCTTGTCCATTTCGATATCAAGTCCCAATTTTTTGTTCATTCTGTAACGCCCTACTTCTCCTAAGTTATAACGTTGGTCGGAGAAGAACAGCTTGTTGATGATCCCGCGAGCGGTCTCCTCATCTGGCGGTTCGGCATTACGCAACTGGCGGTAGATATGCTCTACTGCTTCCTTCTCGGAGTTTGTTGGATCCTTCTGAAGGGTGTTGTGAATAATGGCATAATCTGCCTGAAGGTTATCCTCTTTGTGCAACAAGATGGTTTTAGAACCAGATTCGAGGATCTCCTCGATGTGTTCTTTTTCTAGTACCGTGTCACGGTCTAGAACAATCTCGTTACGTTCGATAGATACAACCTCTCCTGTATCCTCGTCTACGAAGTCCTCATGCCAGGTCTTCAATACACGGGCGGCCAGCTTACGGCCAAGGAATTTTTTCAATCCGGTTTTGGTCGCCTTCACCTCTTCTGCAAGATCAAAGATCTCCAGAATGTCCTTATCGCGCTCAAATCCGATGGCACGGAACAAGGTGGTTACCGGTAATTTTTTCTTCCGATCGATATAAGCGTACATCACGCTATTGATATCGGTAGCAAATTCGATCCATGATCCTTTAAACGGAATTACACGGGCAGAATATAGCTTGGTTCCATTGGCATGGAACGATTGTCCAAAGAAGACCCCAGGCGAACGGTGCAACTGAGATACAACCACACGCTCGGCACCATTGATCACAAAGGTACCACTAGGAGTCATGTAAGGGATGGTCCCTAAGTACACGTCCTGAACGATGGTTTCAAAATCTTCGTGTTCCTCGTCGGTACAATAAAGCTTCAATCGAGCTTTAAGCGGAACACTATAAGTTAACCCTCGTTCGATACATTCTTGGATAGAGTAACGTGGTGGATCCACGAAATAATCTAAGAATTCTAATACGAACTGATTACGGGTATCGGTAATGGGGAAGTTCTCTAGGAAGGTCTTGTAAAGTCCTTCTTGACCTCTTTCTTCTGATTTGGTTTCTAGCTGGAAAAAATCCTGGAAGGATTTCACCTGAATGTCCAGAAAGTCGGGATATGCCGGCTTGTTTTGTACAGAGGAAAAATTCAATCTTTCAGTTTGCGTTGCTGACATCTATGGACGGAATTTTAATTATAAAATCGGCGACTGCGTATATGCGAAAATCGTTAACCTTTATATACGCAAAATGGTTTAGGTCTTCACCGTCATTGGTAAAGACCTAAACCTTAAGGTTTGGGAGTGAGGAGCTTACTTAAGCTCAACCTCAGCTCCAGCTTCTTCTAACTGAGCTTTAAGCGCTTCAGCTTCGTCTTTAGCTACACCTTCCTTGATCGGAGATGGAGCGTTATCAACTAATGCTTTAGCGTCTTTAAGACCGGCTCCGGTAAGTTCTTTTACAAGCTTAACAACTGCAAGCTTAGAACCTCCTGGGGCTGTAAGGATTACGTCGAACTCAGACTGCTCTTCAGCAGCATCACCACCACCAGCACCACCGCCAGCGGCAACAGCTACAGCAGCAGCTGCAGGCTCGATACCATATTCGTCTTTAAGAATAGTAGCCAACTCGTTTACCTCTTTTACGGTCAAGTTAACTAGTTGTTCTGCAAAATCTTTCAAATCTGCCATTTTCTATCGTTTTAAAAATTGTTTTTATAAAAGTTTAATAGTGCTAAATTGATTAACCCTCCTTCTCGGAAAGGGTTTTGACGATTCCAGCCAAAGTACCTCCACCGCTCTTAAGCGCAGAGATAACATTTTTGGCAGGAGACTGAAGCAATCCAACGATTTCGCCGATAAGCTCTTCACGAGACTTGATGTCTACAAGTGCATCCAACTGATCGTCGCCCACATAAACAGCCTCTTCTATAAAGGCTCCTTTAAGTAATGGACGTTCGGATTTCTTACGGAATTCTTTGATCACCTTGGCCGGAGCATTTCCGGTTTCGGATAACATCAAAGAAGTATTTCCTTTAAGTACTTCGGACAATTCGCCGAATTCCTTATCGGAACTCTCCATGGCTTTCGCCAATAAAGTATTTTTAACTACACTAAGGCTTACACCCGCCTTAAAACAGGCACGGCGTAGGTTACTGGTATCTAAAGCATTTAAGCCAGAGATATCTGCCAAGTAAATGTTGGTGTTGTCGGCCAACTGCGCAGTTAACTGTTCGATTACTACTGATTTTTCTTCTCTTGTCATAATACTAAACTGTTACTACTCAGTAAATCGCTTGGCGTCGATCTCCACAGAAGGACTCATGGTACTGCTCATGAAGATACTTTTGATGTAAACACCCTTTGCCGCCTGCGGCTTTAGCTTTACTAGTGTGGTTAATAATTCTCTTGCGTTTCCTGCAATCTTCTCTGCATCGAAAGATGCTTTTCCGATAGCGGCGTGTACAATCCCAGTCTTTTCAACTTTAAAGTCGATTTTACCAGCTTTTACATCAGAAACGGCTTTAGAAACGTCCATTGTTACCGTACCGGTCTTTGGGTTAGGCATAAGCCCACGAGGTCCTAGAACACGTCCTAGTGGCCCCAATTTACCCATTACACTTGGCATGGTGACAATTACGTCAACATCTGTCCAACCTCCTTTAATTTTCTCGAGGTACTCGTCTAGTCCAACATAGTCTGCACCTGCTGCGGTGGCTTCGGCTTCCTTATCCGGAGTTACCAAGGCCAAAACCTTTACGTCTTTACCAGTTCCGTGAGGAAGGGTAACAACCCCGCGTACCATTTGGTTCGCTTTACGTGGGTCTACATTAAGACGTACAGCAAGATCCACAGACGCGTCAAAATTCGCGTTGGTGATCTCTTTTATCAAAGCAGAAGCTTCTTGTACAGAGTATACCTTGTTAGGCTCTACTTTGGACTTGGCTTCTTTTTGCTTTTTAGTTAATCTTGCCATTATATAGATTCTTTTTCAACATTAAAAAGGTGCAGCACCTTTTACTTTAACTCCCATTGATCGCGCAGTTCCGGCTACCATTTTCATGGCAGACTCTACGGTAAATGCGTTTAGATCGGGCATTTTGTCTTCTGCAATCGACTTTACTTGATCCCAGGTGATAGTTGCTACCTTTTTGGCGTGAGGTTCTCCAGAACCTTTCTTTACCTTGGCAGCTTCAAGAATCTGTACCGCAGCAGGAGGGGTCTTAATAACAAACTCGAAAGATTTGTCCTTATAAACCGTAATCACTACTGGCAATACTTTTCCTTGCTTGTCCTGAGTTCGTCCGTTGAACTGCTTACAGAACTCCATGATGTTTACACCTGCAGCACCTAAAGCTGGTCCAACTGGTGGCGACGGGTTAGCGGCGCCTCCGCGAACTTGCAACTTGACAACCTTGTCTACTTCTTTTGCCATTGTTTAAAATTTAATAGCGATTTTCTCAAAAGTGGAAGCCTATGAAAAAACCTATTTAATATAGCGTAACAATTAAATTTTCTCTACTTGCATATAGCTCAACTCTAGTGGGGTCTTTCGTCCAAAGATCTTAACCATCACTTCGAGCTTTCGCTTTTCTTCATTGATCTTCTCTACCGTTCCGTTGAAGCCATTAAACGGCCCATCGATAACTTTTACGGTTTCTCCAATCACATATGGAATGTTGATGTTGTCGTCCTGAACAGCCAGTTCGTCAACTTTACCTAACATTCTGTTTACTTCTGCGGTTCTAAGCGGCACGGGTTCTCCCCCTTTGGTCTCGCCTAAAAACCCGATTACTCCATTGATCGCTTTGATGATGTGGGGAATCTCTCCTGCCAGGCTTGCCTGTATCATGATGTATCCCGGAAAATAAACGCGCTCCTTGTTGATCTTCTTACCATTTCGGATTTGGATTACCTTTTCTGTTGGCACCAAAACCTGCTCGATATAATCTTCTAAGTTCAATCGGGTCACTTCAGACTCGATATAAGACTTGATCTTATTTTCCTGGCCGCTCACAGAGCGAACCACATACCACTTCTTTGTACTTTTTGTTTCTGTCATCGCTTCGACTTAGGATTTGATCCAAGTAAAATACTGACTGATAACCTTACTAAACACAGTATCTACTCCCCATACGGCCAGAGCCAATAACACAGAGAAGACAGCTACTACAACAGTGAGACGTTGTGCCTCGGCCCAAGGGGTCCAAGTCACGTGATTCTTAAGTTCGTTATAAGATTCTTTGATGTAGTCGATCATGAGTTCTATTTTAATGTTTTACTGTGGCTGGGCCACTCCAGCACGGGTTGAGAGACTCGAACTCCCGACACCTGGTTTTGGAGACCAGTGCTCTACCAACTGAGCTAAACCCGTTTATAAAAGTCAAGGCATCCTGCCAAAGCAGGACACCTTAAGACTTTTTAGTATCTAAACTATTTTTAGTCTAAAATCTTAGTTACCTGTCCGGCACCAACAGTTCTACCTCCTTCACGGATAGCGAAACGCAGTCCGATGTTCATGGCGATAGGCTGAATAAGATCTACTGTAATAGTTAAGTTATCTCCTGGCAATACCATCTCTACTCCATCAGGAAGACCAATGTTTCCTGTAACGTCAGTTGTACGTACGTAGAACTGTGGACGGTAGTTGTTATGGAATGGAGTGTGACGTCCACCTTCTTCTTTTTTAAGGATATAAACCTCTGCTTCAAACTTGGCGTGAGGAGTTACAGATCCTTGCTTACAGATAACCATACCACGACGGATATCAGTTTTCTCGATACCTCTTAGTAGGATACCTACGTTATCTCCAGCTTCTCCGCGATCCAAGATCTTACGGAACATCTCTACTCCTGTAATTGTAGAACCTAGCTTCTCTGCACCCATTCCGATGATATCTACTGCGTCTCCTGTATTAGCAACTCCAGTCTCGATACGACCAGTTGCAACAGTACCACGTCCAGTAATAGAGAATACATCTTCGATTGGCATCAAGAAATCCTTGTCTACCTCACGAAGTGGCTCTTCGATCCATGTATCAACAGCTTCCATAAGCTCTAGTACAGTGTCAACCCACTTGTCTTCTCCGTTAAGAGCTCCAAGTGCAGATCCAGCGATTACTGGTCCGTTGTCACCATCATACTCGTAGAAAGAAAGAAGTTCACGAACTTCCATCTCTACTAGCTCTAGCAACTCCTCGTCGTCTACCATGTCAACTTTGTTCATGAAAACAACAATACGAGGAATTCCTACCTGACGTCCTAGAAGGATGTGCTCACGTGTTTGTGGCATTGGTCCGTCTGTAGCAGCAACTACAAGGATGGCACCGTCCATCTGGGCAGCACCAGTTACCATGTTCTTTACATAGTCGGCGTGACCAGGACAGTCAACGTGTGCATAGTGACGGTTGGCGGTCTGGTACTCGACGTGTGAAGAGTTAATTGTAATACCACGCTCTTTTTCTTCAGGAGCGTTGTCAATTTGATCAAAAGCAGATGCTTCTGAGTAACCTTTGTCTGCCAATACTTTAGTAATAGCAGCAGTCAAAGTGGTTTTACCGTGATCTACGTGTCCAATAGTACCCACATTCAAGTGTGGTTTCGACCGATCATACGTTTCTTTTGCCATCGTGTATTAATTTAAATCTTAGTTTATATTAGTGTTTATTGTAAACAATTTTGAGCCAATGACGAGATTTGAACTCGTGACCTCTTCCTTACCAAGGAAACGCTCTACCCCTGAGCTACACCGGCGAATGCCTTCAAAAACTCAAAGTTTTTTCCAACACCAAAACTCCAATGCCAGCTATAATTAGGATCGAAGTTTTGACTTGAGCGGGAGACCGGGTTCGAACCGGCGACATTCAGCTTGGAAGGCTGACGCTCTACCAACTGAGCTACTCCCGCATTTTATTCCGAACCATATCGGAAAAGGTTTTCAATATGTCAACCAAATAGACAATTGCGTCTAAAAGGGGTGCAAAGGTAGCAATTAAAAAACTGCTTTCAAAATGCCCGAACGCAAATTCGAGAACACTTTTTCTTTGCGATGTTCAGGTGACGGAATCCTTGTGGAGACCCTGACGATTCCCCAATAGGATTACCTCGCTATCGCTCGGTGATTCGTTAAGGGGGACCCTGAACACAAATTCTACTTTTTTCATCCCATTGAAAGCTAGCTTTCAATGGTCTTCAAAAGCACAATTTTGTGGGGAGAGCAGGATTCGAACCTGCGAAGGTAAAAACCAACAGATTTACAGTCTGTCCTCGTTGGCCGCTTGAGTATCTCCCCGGTGCAATTATCAATATTTTAAGAACGTTTAGAGCCGATGGAGGGACTCGAACCCACGACCTGCTGATTACAAATCAGCTGCTCTAGCCAGCTGAGCTACATCGGCTTTTCAAGCCCCTTTTTTAATGCGATAAATCGGCATAAAAAAGTCCGCTATTTCTAACGGACTGCAAATGTAAATAAATTATTGTTTCAAAGAAACTTTTTTAAAGAAATTTTACCCTAGGCATGGGCACGTTGTTTCTCTTTGCGTTTCTTTATCTGACGCTCTAAGGCGTGGACACAATCGTCCACTCCGGCCTCGAAGGTTCGAGCTTCTTTTTTAACTATTAAATCATCGCCAGGGATACTTAATAAAACTTCGACGATTTTGTTTTGTTTGTCACTGGTGTTTTGCACTTTTAAAAAAACATCGGCTGCGATAATCCGATCATAAAACACCTCTAGTTTGTTCAACCGCTTTTCAATAAAGTCGATTAGTTTGACATCAGCTACGAAATTGGGAGTTTGCACATTTACTTTCATAAGCAAAAGATTTAATGTTTGAAGTTATTTTGAATTGCGGGGATGCGCATCCTTATACACCTGTTTGAGTTGTGCCACACTATTGTGGGTGTACACTTGGGTTGAGGCTAAGGAGGCATGTCCAAGCAGTTCTTTTACGGCGTTCAAATCTGCCCCTTCGTTAAGAAGATGCGTCGCAAAGGAGTGCCGCAAGATATGAGGGCTCTTCTTCACTTTCTCTGAAGCTTTACTAAAATACGAATTTATGACTCGGTAGACAAGCGTTTCATAGATTTTAACTCCTTTTTTAGTCAAGAACAAAACGGCAGGGTCTGCAATCGTTTGCAATTCGGAACGTGCTTGTATATAACTACTTAGCGAGTCGCAGACCGAAGGCAATAGAGGAATGATCCGCTCTTTATTGCGTTTACCAAGCACCTTAATCTGTCTATCAGCAAACTGCACATCGCCGAGCTTTAAATTGACCAACTCTGCCCGGCGCATACCAGTGCTGTAAAATAATTCTACAATGGCTTTGTTGCGAAGGCCTTTAAAACCCTCTTCGGCCTCGAGTAAACCGATGACGGTTTCTATCTCTTTTTGAGAAAACGGAACCTGAACTTTCTTGGCGGTCTTTAATGCTTTATGACCCGCCATTGGCGACTCTTTAATCCCTCCGGTCTTCAGCAAAAATTTATAATAGGTTTTAAGCGAACTCATCTTCCGATTTACAGAACGGTTGCTGATTCCGCTTTCCACCAATTGAATCACCCACGAACGAATAACACCATAGTTAACCTCGGCAGCCAAGGCGCCGTCAAACTGGTCGTTAAGGAATGTCTGGAATTCTAATAGGTCTCGCTGGTATGCACGTATGGTATGTACAGAATAGTTCTTCTCTAGCTCCAGGTACTCCAAGAATTGATTAAAGGGCATAAAAAAATCCGTTGGCTAGTAAAGGTACTAAAACCAACGGATTCTATATCGGTGCGGAAAGATCTTACTAGATCTCTTCGGCGTCTCTAAGACCTTGAATGTATTGTGCCTTTTGAACTTCGGCTCTACGCTTCACAGAAGGTTTGGTAAACGCTTGTCTTGCTCTAAGCTGACGCATGGTCCCGGTTCTATCGAACTTTCGCTTAAAACGCTTTAGCGCTCTATCAATATTTTCTCCGTCTTTAACTGGTATAATTAACATAGTAGTATCACCTCCCTTCTTTTGCGGATGCAAAGATAAAGACTAATCTTTCAATAGACCAAAACAATTCGGATTTATTATTGCTTAAACAAGGATGCCCGTTGGGTAAGATCTTGGATCAACTTTTGCTCTTCCTTGCTCTCTAACAACACATTATAGTCTCGCCAAAACACCTCGTTGTAGGGTCTGTAAGAGAAGATATCAGAAGACCACTCCCCTTCCCGCTCGCGGGCGATGGTTTCTGGCTCTGTGATAATCTCTGTAAACAATAGCTCTTGAGAAGTATAATAAAACCTTTCGTCATTGCTTAAGCGATTTGCATCATCGTCCTTTACATCGCGCTGCGGCTTTTTAAAACCTCTATTTACCAATTTCGGCGTTTCGTAAAAGATATAGCTGGGGTACATCTTTCCATCATAAAGCTTATAATCGAGCACCAGACGATGATTCACCAGAGTATCGTACAAATCACGACTACGGCGTTTTTGTATTTCGGAGGCCGCAACTAATTGATACTCGATTCGTTTGATGGCATAACTGTCCCAATAGACATAAACCCATCCGTCGGCCTGGTAGCCTTCGTTAAATACGCCGGGGGTATTAAGCCCAACATAATCAAAGCTCTTAGAGATTCGAATTTTATAGACTTTTTGTTCGTTTTCTACCAGGATGGTATCCAATTCGAACTGGTGCTTGTCTAACATGCCCGGCCCAAATAACGCCTGATTCACATTGGAGTTTCGAACCAAATTCAATTTCCCCTTTAACAAATTGTCCAGTCCGTTTACCCGGGTATCATTCCACTTAATGGCTTTAACCAAAGAGGCGGTTTCTATGGTATCGCGGTCTAGGGTCTTAAGCTTGGTGTTAACGTTGCGATCGTTGTATTTTAGGTAAGAATAATAGGTAAACAAACTATCGATCTGTCGCAGATCGTAGCTTTTCCGCGTCTCGTCTACATTGATCTTTAAATTCTTGGAAGCCGGCGAAGCATAACTCGAATCGTAAACAGTAACGGCGCTTTCTATCAACCACTTGTACTCTATTTTATTTCGCTCTTTATGACGCAAGAAGGCCTTTTGCATATACGGCATCTCTGGCATATTATCCGGCAATTCTTCCAAGGCGCGAAGCATAATGTCGTTCCCTGTTTTAGGGCGGGTTTCCGCCACAAGAAGCACCTCGTCTAATGACGCTATGTCTTCTTCTAAAAAAATATCCTCGTCATTTACAAATTCCGAAACCGGGGCTTTAAAACTTTTATACCCAATGGAAGAGATCACAAGGGTATCGTTGGCATACTTTTTAGGCACCACCAAAGAAAAGTTACCGTCCAAATTAGAGATGGTCCCTATGGTGCTGTTTTGCACATAAACACTTGCACTAGGTACGGGTGTAAAGGTGAGAAAATCCATCACACGGCTTTTCAGTTCGGTTTGTGCACTAAGATCTGGGCTAGCGAGTACGACCAGTATCAAGGCCGTATATCGCAATAAGGGATGCTTCATATTATCTATTTAGTACCGTAAACTGCAAAGGCAGTGCCACAATTTTAAAGGCTATGTGGCCGGCTTATATTCTTTCCCATCAATAACCATCTTGGCGATGATCTCGCGCAGGATTTCAGAAGTCCCACCGCCTATAGGCCCTAATCGGCTATCTCGGAAGTTCCTGGCCAGCGGATATTCTTCAACATAACCATATCCGCCTAACATCTGCAAGCATTCTGTAGCCACCTCATCGGCCACCTTGGTAGAAATCAACTTGGCCATACTGGCCTCCTTTACCACATATTCCTTATTACCTAGACGTTGCGAAGTCACATAATTAAAAGTCTTACACATCTCCACTTCACTGGCCAATTGTGCCATCCGGTGTCTTAAGGCCTGGAATCTATCCAATTGCTTTCCAAACGCGGTTCGCTCCTTCATATATTGAAGGGTATATTCTATAGCCCATTCGCTTCTGGCGTGAGCGTTGATAGCCATTACCGTGCGCTCTAAAGCCAAATGCTGCATTAAGTATGCAAAACCTTCATCTTCTTCTCCTAATAAATTTTCTGCCGGGATCCGTACATTGTCGAAAGCAATCTCGCCAGTGTCGCTGGCACGCCAGCCTAATTTATCCAATTTGGTTGCGCTGATGCCTTGGGTATCTCGGTCCATGATGAACATGCTAATACCCTTTCCACCTTTATCTGGACTGGTCTTGGCAGACACCACCAAATAGTCGCTGTATATTCCGTTGGTGATAAAGGTCTTGGAGCCATTGATGACCCATTGGTCTCCCTCCTTAACAGCCGTGGTGCGCATGCCCGATACATCGCTCCCACCAAAAGGTTCTGTAATACAAAGACACCCTATTTTTTTTCCGCTGATGGAATCTGGCAAGTAACGGTCCTTAATGGCCTCACTTCCTTCCGCAAGCACATGAGTCATGGCTAAATACGGATGCACCCACATGGCAGCGGCAAAACCACCAGAGTTAACGCGTTGCAATTCTTCCAAATAGATCACCAGATAAAAGATATCCAAATCCATGCCACCATAAGCCTCTGGGTAAGAAATCCCGAAGTAGCCCATCTCGCCCATCTTTTCCCAGATAAACCGATCTATGGTTCCGGTCTCCTCCCACTTATCTATGTGCGGAACGACTTCCTTTTGTAAAAAATCTCTAAAACTATCTCTAAAGAAACGATGTTCTTCTGTAAAATATAAGCTCTCCATGTGATATTCTAGTTGGGGTCTTCAGCCTGTGCGACGGATTTCTCTCAGCGTATTTCAACTTTCAAATATAACTCAATTCGCCTTAATTTATCCGGGCTCATTCCTTCAATTTTTAAGAAATCTTCCAGCTCATTAACCCCTCCCCGAAGTCTGGTGAACTCCCAGATCTTTTTAGCCAATTCGAAGTCGACACCAGGGATGGTTGCTAAATCTGATGCCGAGGCTTGATGCAGGTCAATCATATCTATAGGTTCTGGATTAATCACTGTAAAATATAATAACAAAGTATCTATGGCCTCTGCCCGTACTCCCCATACTTCGTATAGCCCTCTGTTGTTTAAAAATCTACCTCTTTGTGCACGCGCTTCCATGATCCGTTCGGCAGACCTATCTCCAATACCATACACGGCGATGAGCTCTTCTTTAGTGGCCGTATTGACATCTCGCTTGCGAGCTTTACTCAGCACCAGTCGTGGAGCGCGGGTGTTGTCGTTTTGCGTCCAGGCTGGAAATTTAAAATAGGGCTGCATCTTTATTAAGACAGAGTCTGGCACAGCGGTTACTTCTTTAAATTGCTGGGCACTGCGTATCCACTTACCCGCGGCTCTAAATTGTGCCAGTCGCTCTTGGGCAGCGATGGACATCCCGAACTGATAGGCCTTAGAGGCACTGATAAAATTGGGGTTAAAGGGATAGATGCTTGGCACACGCCTTAGACTGTCTTGATAGGCTAGGTCTTGTAGCTCACATACAAGCGCTTGCATACGTTCTGGGGAAACGGAGGCTATCGGGACATCGCGACTAAACCTAATGGTTTTTAAGGCGATAAACGCCAGGATAAAGCCGATTAACCAAAAAATCCCGATCCGTTCAGCTTGGCTGAGAACGGACCGGGATCGGTTCTTTTTATCATACATAACTCCTTCATTTTAAAATCGGGAGGTATGTTACATTTTTCTTTATCCTTTGCTTCCCATGTTTTTAATGGCAGCCACATAACGGTCCATCTCTTCCCTCACCTTTGGGAACAGGAAGAAGAGTCCGATCATATTCGGGAATACCAGTGCAAGAATCATGGCATCAGAGAACTTGATTACCGCATCTAAGGTCGCAGCAGCTCCGATTACTACAAATACCAAGAACAATAGTTTGTAAACCAAATCTGCACGTTTTCCTTTTCCAAAAAGGTACTTCCACGATTGCAATCCGTAATAAGACCAAGAGATCATGGTAGAGAACGCAAACAACACGATGGCGATGGTAAGGATGTAAGAGAATCCTGGGATTACAGAATCGAAGGCCATAGACGTAAGATCTACCCCTCCAACAGAGGATCCATCTGCATTAAGCAATACGCTACTGCTAGAATCTCCAGCTGCACCATAGGTAAAGACACTTTGCATGTTGGCACCATCGATATTAAAGAAGATGATTACCAAGGCAGTCATGGTACAGATTACTACCGTATCGATAAATGGTTCTAAAAGTGCTACCACACCTTCGGAAGCCGGATATTTTGTTTTTACTGCAGAGTGTGCGATGGCCGCAGAACCTGCACCAGCTTCGTTAGAGAAAGCGGCACGCTGGAAACCTACAATTAGCACCCCAACCAAACCTCCTAGTCCGGCCATTGGTGTAAAGGCTCCATTAAAGATGAGACTAAAAGCATCTCCGATATAACTGAAATTGGCGATGATGATAATCAGGGCTGCTAGCACATAGATACCGGCCATAAAAGGAACGATTTTCTCGGTAATCTTGGCGATACGCTTGATCCCTCCAATAATTACGATCCCTACCAGCACAGCCATGATGATACCGATGATTACACCTGTTGCACCACCTTCTATTCCCATTAAGGAAGAAAGCTGTACGGTTGCTTGGTTACTCTGGAAGGCATTTCCACCTCCAAAAGAGGCCCCTACACATAAGACGGCAAACAATACCCCTAGCACTTTCCCCATTCCGCCAAAGCCTCTTTCTTTAAGTCCTTTGGACATATAGTACATCGGCCCTCCGTAGACAGTCCCATCGGGCCCTACATCGCGGTATTTTACACCAAGTGTACATTCTACAAACTTGGTCGACATCCCGATTAAACCGCAGACAATCATCCAAAAAGTCGCTCCAGGTCCACCCAAGGCGATGGCTACTGCCACCCCTGCGATGTTTCCTAAACCTACTGTTCCAGAAACGGCGGTAGCCAAGGCTTGGAAGTGCGATACTTCCCCTTCCTGACTCTCGTCCTTTATAGTGCCGATTACATCTCCATCTACAGACAGACCAGCTTCTTTACCGCTGTCTTGGGCTTCATGATGATCTAACTCATCATACTTCCCACGTACGGTATTGATGGCCATGCCAAACTTGAAAATATTCGGAAACTTAAAATAAATAGTAAAAAAGGTCGCCCCCACTACTAACAATATAACTACAAACGGCACATCGTATGCTCCAAGTGGAACCGTAGTTAGTACCAGTCCTTCCCAAGCATCAGCAATAGGCATAAACCAATCGTTTATCTTTTCGTCCAGGCCTTTTTCTGTGGCTTCGGCCCCGAAGGACAACAGTGGACTTAAAAGAAAGACCAGGGATAATAGGGTACGATTCATAATGGTGGTTTTGATTAATTTTAGTTTATGGTGAGGCAAGATGCTAAAAAAAATGCCTAATTCAAATTTTAGACTACAATTTGTTAAGCCTTCTAAACATTGTAAAGTTCTTTCAAACCTTCTATCTGATCGGGGCGCCCGATCAGGATTAAGCTCGAGTTTTTCTTAAGGACCGTAGACGGTTCTGGATTGACCACATAATCTCCTTCCGGGGTCTTATAACCAATAATAGAGCATCCGGTTTTTTTACGAACATCCAAATCCATAATGGTACGTTCTTCTCCGTCATGACAAATCTTTTCGAAGGGAATCTGTTCTACATTAATACTGTCTTTTTCGCCAGAGACCGATAGGTTATCTAAGAACTCTACCAAATCTGGCACCACCACCAAAGAGGCCATATGGTCTCCTCCAATTTTATCGGGCATAATGACATTATCGGCCCCAGCGAGTTTCATCTTTTTATAGCTTGTCTCCTCGGAAGCCCTGCTGATTATTTTGAGATTCTTGTTAATCTGCCGAGCAGAAAGCACTACAAACAAATTATCGGCATCGTTGGGAAGGGCACAAATTACAGTACTGGCTCGCTCCACACCTGCTTTATGCAACACCTCATCTTCGTTGGCATTGCCATGAACAAATAAAGTTCCATTAGAGAATCTGCCGATGATCTCTTCGTCCAATTCGATAACCACATGTTCTCGATTGTAATCCTTAAGCTTATGAACAGCCTGTTGTCCATTTCGTCCATAGCCACAAACAATAACGTGGCCGTCCAATGTGTCGATTTGTTTCTGCACTTTTTTCATTCTTAGGTTCCCAATGTTATTCTGACTCATGATGTATTCGGAAATGATCTTGATGGCATATCCTACAATAAAAATGCTGCACAAGATCAGCATAGAGGTAAATACCTTTTCTTCAGGGCTTAAAGGTTGCACTTCTTTAAACCCAACAGTTGTGATGGTAATGATGGTCATATAAATGGCATCTATCCAGCTGTATTCTGAATAGTAGCGAAATCCAACCACCCCTATCATAAAGACCAATAGCAAAAAGAATAGGGCCAAGAAGATCTTAGACTCGAAGAGTTTTTTCATAAATCGAATACTGAGGTTCTTTTGGTGTACACCATGTCTTTAAGCCTTAACCAAAAGGCCAAGGTTAAGTAAATGGCGAAGCCTACTCCGAGGGTTGCAAAGGATACATAGATAAAAAACAGGCGTACGCTCTTGGCGCGCATACCCAATCGATCGGCCATGCGTGCGCAAACATAATAACCATGTTTTTCTAGATAATGCCTTATGCGGTATACCAGAGTTAGCATCTGTGCAATTTAGCAAAAATACCGCCACCTTGGTACGAGAAATATGCTATTCGATATAACCCATCTGTCGCATCCAATCGTCGTTGAACATCTTCCCGACATAGCGACTCCCATGATCATGAAACAAGACAACCACTACGTCGTCCGGACCAAAGTTCTCTTTTAGCTGTAGTACTCCCTTCATGGCCGCTCCGGCAGAGTTGCCTAAAAACATGCCTTCTTCCTTGGCGAGCTTTTGGGTATATACGGCAGCATCTTTATCGGTGACTTTGGTAAAACCATCGATAATATCGAAGTCTACATTTTTGGGCAAAATGTCCTCTCCGATGCCTTCGGTAACATAAGGATAGATTTCTTTTTCGTCAAAAATCCCAGTCTCGTGGTATTTTTTAAACACACTGCCGTAGGTATCAATCCCCCAAACCTTCACATTTGGGTTTTGTTCTTTTAAGTACTTCCCTACCCCAGAGATCGTACCCCCGGTTCCCACACCTACAACGAAATGGGTCACCTTGCCTTCGGTCTGCTTCCAGATTTCTGGCCCTGTGCTCTCGTAATGCGCTGTGGCATTACTAGGGTTGTCGTACTGGTTTACATACCAGCTATTGGGACGCTCCTTAGCCAAGCGCGCTGCGGTGCTGTAGTAAGATCGTGGATCTTCGGGCTCTACATCTGTTGGGCATACAAATACTTCGCTACCCACAGCTTTTAAGATGTCTACCTTTTCCTTGCTTTGCTTGTCGCTGGTTACGCAAATCATCTTATAACCTTTTACAATCGCAGCCAATGCCAAGCCCATACCAGTATTTCCGCTGGTTCCTTCTACGATAGTCCCTCCAGGTTGCAAGCGACCATCTGCCTCGGCATCCTCAATCATCTTTAGGGCCATGCGGTCCTTAACAGAATTGCCGGGGTTAAAGGTCTCGTACTTGGCCAATAACAAACAAGGCAATTCTTCTGCTAGTTTGTTGATCTTAATCAAGGGCGTATTGCCGATAGTCTCTAAAATATTTTTGGCGTAATCCATATTTAAAGTGTGCTTTTTTGTGGCGCTGCAAAAGTACAAATTCATCAGCGTAGAACGCCCAAAACAGCCAAATTATTCGAAGCGAATCGCCTTTACAGGAGCGATACGGGTAATGAGGTAAGACGGAACAAGCAATAGGGCCAAGCAAAGCAGCAAGGTCCCTATGTTTAAAATAAGAATAAAGCTCATATCCATATAAATGGGCGCCACGTTAACGTAATAGGTGTCCGAATCTAACTTGATGACCGGTGCATATTTTTGGATGGCCAAGATGGCCAAGCCAATTCCATTCCCCCACAGCAAGCCACGAAAAATAATATGGGCAGCATTGTACAGGAATATTTTACGAACACTCCAATCTGTAGACCCCAAAGCCTTCAGCATCCCAATCATCTGGGTACGTTCTAAGATAAGCACCAATAAAGCCGTGGTCATGTTGATGCCAGCGATTAAAATCATTATCCCGATAATCAGGGCAATATTAAAGTCGAATAGATCCAACCACTCGAATATCACGTAGTATTTATCTCGAATGGTTTGTGCATCTAAGGTGCTTCCTATAGAATTGTATACCGCTTGGCCTGTTTCGGAAATCGCATCGAAATCGGACACAAACAGCTCGAAGCTCCCAACCTGGTTTTCTTCCCAACCATTTAGCCTTTGTATATGTCGGATATCTGCCAGCAAGTACTGTTCGTCAAATTGCTGAAAGCCGCTATTGTAAATCCCTACGATGGTAAATCCACGGCTTCTGGTCCTTTTTTGCTCGCCCTCTCGTAAAAAGAAACAGACCACCTTGTCGCCCAAGGCAAAGCCTAGTCGATCTGCCAAATAGCGCGAGATCAATATTTCCTCGTCCAGCTTCCCGCTATAATCTGGGACTCGCCCGGCAACCAGATATTCCTCGAAATACTGCCAGCGGTAATCCTTGCCTACACCCTTTACCACCACCCCTTCAAAATCTGTAGCGGTGCGGATGACCCCTCCTTTAGATGCAGTGGCTTGTATGTGTTCTATCCCTTCAACTTCGGTAAACTGAGGGTAGAAAGATTGGTCCGAACTGATGGGTACCTGAGAATCGGCACTAAAATTGTTGTCGTAGTTGGAAATGATAATATCTCCGTTAAACGCCGATACCTTTTCGTGGATTTTTTTTTGCAATCCTACACCGGTGGCGACAGAGACCAACATAATAACCATGCCTAAAGCGATGGCCGCAATGGCAATTTTTATTATTGGGGCCGAAATGCTACTTTTATGATCCTTAGAAGCCACGACCCGCCTGGCTACGAAAAACTCGAAATTCACAGACGCCTGATGAGATTATCTTTGTTCAAAAATACCATTTTACTGTTTGTATTGCTGGCTTTTTCCTGCGGAAATGGAACGCCTGCATCAAATCCCATTGTTCCTGGGCCTGATTTGGCAGAAGAAACAGTCGAGCCTCTCCAACTGGGGGCAGATCGCAGCGAACATTATTTACCGTTGATGCACGGAAAAACCATAGGGGTAATCGCCAACCAAACGGCTCGCCTATCGAACAACGACATTCATCTGGTAGATCATTTGCTGGCCAACGGTGTATCTGTTAAGGGAGTCTTTGCACCAGAGCACGGGTTTAGAGGAACTGCAGACGCTGGCGAAGAGGTAAAAGATGGAATAGACACCAAAACAGGCTTGCCCATTATTTCCCTCTACGGTAAAAATAAAAAACCAAATCCCGAACAACTCGCTGGGATCGAATTACTGGTCTTCGACATACAAGATGTAGGGGCCCGCTTTTATACCTATATCTCTACCCTGCATTATGTTATGGAAGCCGCTGCCAAGCAAGGCATAGAAGTGCTGGTGTTGGACCGCCCTAACCCCAATGGCCATTATATAGATGGCCCCATTTTAGAACCCGAGCACCAAAGTTTTGTAGGCATGCATCCCATCCCGGTAGTCCACGGAATGACCATCGCAGAATATGCCCAAATGATCAACGGCCAAGGCTGGCTAAAGGACGGAAAAAAATGTACCCTTAGCGTGGTTGCTATGGAGGGTTATAGCAAAGAGATGGCCTATAGCCTGCCTATAAAGCCTTCTCCCAATCTACCCAATGACGTAGCCATAAACCTATATCCTAGTTTATGCTTTTTCGAAGGCACTCCCGTAAGCGCAGGTCGCGGTACCGAGAAACAATTTCAAATATTTGGGTCGCCCAAATTGCCGGCCGAGCACTTCCCGTATCAATTCACTCCAGGACCAAACAAGGGGGCTAAATACCCTAAATTCGACGGCAAAACTTGCAATGGCATGGACCTATCTGGCCATAAGCGTATCGCCCGTATCGATTTACATTGGTTGATAGAGGCCTACGCAGGCTATGGAAAACCTAAGGACTTCTTTACTCCCTTCTTCGCCAAGTTGGCGGGCACCAAAACACTTCAACAACAAATAGAGCAAGGCTATACCGCCGCAGAAATACGCAAGAGCTGGCGTAAAGATTTGGAGGACTACGATAAAATGCGGCAGGCGTATTTGCTTTATTAGTATCGGTTATTGCTCTAGTCGCTTTTTTAGCGCTTCAACAATCTCGAAGGCGGCGGGGCAAATGGCCACGTTTTTTAAGGTGAGCTTGCTTATCTGATGAAACTTCTTTCTGTCTGTATGTGGGTACTCTCTACAGGCCTTAGGGCGTACCTCGTAGATGCTGCAGTAGTTGTCAGGGCCTAAAAACGTACAGGGCACAGACTGCAATACATGGTCGCCATCTTCGTCCACATGCAAATAAGTCTCTATAAAGGCCTGAGGTTTCATGCGGAAGTGTTTCGAGATCCGCTCGATGTCCTTATCGGTAAACAAAGGCCCAGTGGTTTTACAGCAATTGGCGCATTCTAAACAATCGATGCGCGAAAAGGTTTCTTCGTGCAATTGCTGCATCATTCCATCGAGCTGCTTAGGCGGGCGCTTTTTGAGTTTAGCAAAAAACTTCTTGTTCTGCTTCTGCGTATCTTTGGCCCGGTTGGGGAGGTTTTTAAGCACTTCTTCCATGTTTTAAAGGTACCAAAATGAACGACATCTGGGGACAGGCCATAGCAGATTATCACCATGGGGATACAGAGGCCCGTTTAATCACAGAAACACAGTATACAGAAGCAGACGACCTTCATGTCGCACATTTGTTTAGAAGCTTCGAGACCATGCCTAAACTAGAGCAAAAAGCCCTGACTTTATGTTCTGGAAAAGTGTTGGACGTAGGTTGTGGCGCCGGAAGCCATGCCCTCTACTTACAAAAAGAAGGCTTAGAAGTGGTTGGCTTAGACCACTCGCACGCAGCGGTAAAAGTGAGCCAAGAGAGAGGCCTAAAAGAAGCTGTACAAAGCGCTTTATTAGATTACAGCGGACCAACTTACGATACCATTTTGATGCTGATGAACGGCAGCGGAATCTTCGAAAGCGTAGAAAGGGTGACTATTTACCTAGCACATTTAAAAACACTGCTTAACCATGGTGGGCAAGTGTTAATCGACTCTAGCGATTTGCAATACCTCTTCGATCGCAACCCAGATGGGAGTATTTGGGTACCCATGGATCGCTATTATGGCGAATTGGATTTTACGGTAAGCTACAAGGATTTTGGCAGCGAAACCTTCCCTTGGTTGTATTTAGACCCTAGCTTGTTTAAAGAGCTTTGTGAGCGGTCTGGATGGAAATTTGAGTTAGTAGAAAATGGCGAACATTTCGATTATCTGGCTAGGCTTAGTTTCGACCAGCCCGATAACCGTCCCTAATTAACGCTTGCATTTTTAATTTAAAGATGTCCTTTTTCCAATATGCCGCGATTTCGTCTAGGTCCTTTTTCAATTCGGGCTGTACCCGGACCATCTTACGTCCTAAGTCCGACTTCGCAAAGCGCTTCACTTTAGAATCATCTACTTCCCTTAATTCGCGCTGCATCAGCACCGCTTCTTGCACAGATTCTCTCTGGTAGATCGCCAACATTTCTTTAATTTCTTCGTGGGAAAAATGTTTTCGGTATCCGTAGGCCAGGTCTGGCAGTAACTCATCTAGCTGTGCCTTTCGATCGCGCTGTAGTTTTGTCCAATAACTTTCTGGGACATCGCCTGTTCCAAATTGCACCTTTAACGATTCGAAGACTTTATCGTAGGTTTCGCCATAATCCAACACGGTGCCGTTAATCCTTAACAGGTCTACAATGTCTCGCTGGTAATCGTCCATTTGAGCAAATCCGACGAAATAGACCGATAAAAAAAGCGTTAAAAGGATGCGACGCATAGGCAAAAATTTAGATAATAAGTTAAGTTTGCCAAAAGTACAAAATACAAGCTATGAACAAGAAGTGGATTTTAGGACTGCTAATAATTTTTGGGTTTAGTCTGTTTAGCGGATGTAAAAGCGATGATGGTGGCGGACAAAATGTAGACGATCCAACGGCTGATAACAAGCGAACCTTAGGTACTTCTTCCAACGAAATCCTGGCCGAGGGCGACTACAGCCGTCTGGTTATCGAATTGGTTTACCCGCCTACTTTTCGTCCTACAGAATCTGCCCTAATTGATTTTCGGAACTTTATAGAAGAGCGCGTTTTTAAAAGCGGAGGCATTGTGTTTGTAGAAACGGTCATCGACCCACCCCAAGACACTTCATTTACGTTGGAAGAGATCCGAGCCATCGAAGAGGAAAATCGCACAGAGTATAATTCGGGCTCCGATTTGGCCATTTACATCTTTTTTGCGAACGAAAATTCTTCTAACGACGGACAAAATTCTGTAACCCTTGGGACCGCATACCGCAACACCTCTATTGTGATATACGAATCTACTCTAAAAGCAATCACTCAAGAAAATCCGGGGCTTTTACCAACCTTAGAAGCGGTAACCCTTAACCACGAGTTTGGCCATCTTTTGGGGCTTACCAATATTTTGGGTGACGACATCCATACAGAGCACGAAGATCCTAACCAAGGTAAGCACTGTATGGTAGAAGAATGTCTGATGTATTTCGATGCGACTGCCGTGACCAGCTCGATGATTGAGCAATTGGCCGGTCGTTCGGCAAACCCAGAATTGGATCCGCTTTGTATTGCAGATTTACAGGCTAAAGGTGGACGCTAGTCGTCTGAAACCGAATAAACCCCTTGTCCATTTATATAAGTATGCAGCACTTTAGTGTTGGGAATTTGGTCTTCTGCGCAGCTGATGATGTCGTTTTCTAATACCACAAAATCTGCCAGTTTACCTATTTCTAAACTACCCTTCTCGTCATCCTCAAAGTTAGAATAGGCTGCCCAAATGGTCATGCCTTTTAACGCTTCCTCACGGCTTAGTTTTTGTTCGGGTCTAAAACCACCCTCCGGATAGTTTTTTAAATCCTTTCGGGCTACCGCAGCATAAAAAGTATGCATAGGGTTGACTTTTTCTACAGGAAAATCGGTCCCTAGCGCGATCAATCCAGCCTTGTCTAATAAAGTCTTAAAAGAGTAGGCGCCTTCTATTCGTTCTGCCCCAACGCGATCTTCGGCCCAGTACATATCGCTGGTTGCATGGGTAGGCTGAACAGAGGGGATGATGTTTTTAGAAAAGTGCACATAGTCATCTGGGTCGATTACCTGCGCGTGCTCGATCTTCCAACGGGCGTCTTCCAAGCCGTCCAAGGCATTGGTATATGCCCGTATTACAGCAATATTTGCCGAATCACCAATGGCATGGGTATTCATCTGATAGCCCGCGTCGGCTATTCGCAAGGCAAGCGCTTTCATGGTTTCTTCTGGAGTAATCATCGCTCCAAAATGCCCAGGTTGGTCATTGTATTCGCGTTTCATGGCGGCCCCACGCGATCCTAGCGCCCCATCGGCATAAACCTTTACAGACCGCACATTTAGACGATCGGTCTTAATTGGTGGTTTGTTTAAAAAATGATCGAGATTGGCTTCGCTGTTAGACACCATGGCATAGACTCTAATCTTTAATTGTCCATTTTGTTGCAAGCTGTCGATGCGGTAGATTATTTCCTTGTCTAAGCCAGCATCGTTTACCGTTGTTAAGCCCAACGACAGACACTCTTCTTGGGCATCCATCAAGGCTCGGTCTGCTTGTTCCCAAGTCATCATCGGAACTTTACTGTATACAAGCCTCATGGGGGTATCTACCAAAAGGCCGGTTGGTTCGCCATTCGCTAAGAGTACTTCGCCTCCTTCCATCTTGGTTTGGACAGTAACACCCGCTAGCTCTAAGGCCTTGCTGTTGGCAATCAAAGCATGGCCATCTACACGTGTAAGCGCTACGGGCGTATCAGGAAACAATTCGTCCAGTTCTTTTTTAGTGGGGAATTCCTTTACCTCCCAATCGTTTTGGTCCCAACCTCTTCCCCGTATAAAAGGCACTTTGTATTCTTCCTGAAACGCTACCGTTCTATCTAATACCTCTTGATAGCTCTGAGTGCCCATCAGGTCTACCTGCTGCTTCGCCACCCCCAAATTAAAAAGGTGTGCATGGGCATCGATAAGGCCAGGATAAACCGGCTTGCCTTTTACATCGAGGGTATCTGAGGCGCTAAAATGTTTTAGCATTTCGTCCGTGCTACCCACGGCAACCACCTTACCATCGTGCACGGCAAAGGCCTCGACTTGGTCAAAAGCTTCGTTGACGGTATAGACCGTTCCGTTGATAACTAATAAATCTACCTGCTCTTTTGTGGATTCGCAGGCAAAGGTAATCGCTAAGACTAAAGCTAGAAGTATGGGTTTCATGATAGTCGATTTTGCTATAAAAGTAAGAAAGCATCCCGACATAGGATGCTTTCTAATTCGACCAGTATGGCACTACCAGTCGAACTTATAGGTAGCCCCTAGTAGGCCTTGAATCCCCTGAACCGGGAATAGCAGCCACTTTTGGTAATTATCGCTTAATAAATTGCTTCCCTTTAAAAACACAGAAAGACGTGGGTTTACTCGATAACCAACATGGGCATTGGCATCGAGGTAGGCATCCAAACTAACCACCGTATTAAAAGGATCCTGAGCCACCCCTATTTGGGTATTGCCCAATAAATCTTTTCGTTCGCCTACGTAAAACATAGCGACGCCGCCATACCATTGCTCGGTAATATCGAAATCCGATAGCAGGCTGGCTTTAAACGAAGGCAGGTTCCAAGCCTCGGCTTGGTCTGTGTTATAGCTATACAAAGAACCATTTATGGCAAGACTAAAACCTTGAGCCACTTCTATCTTTAACTCACTAAAGACTTCGAGGGTGTTTAGATCGTCGTAGATCACATTAAAGGAATTTCCATACTCGTAACCTTGCAATTCTGGCAATCTGCCTTTGTACGGGTTGATTTGATAAAAGGCATAATTCTCTGCCTGTCCATAAGAGGCCCTAAGGTTATAACCCACGTTAGAGGTGAACTTTCCTTTTATCCCAACAAAGGCATCAAACTGCTCATTGGTGGGCACTATGGCCAATGTGGGAGAAACAAAATGATTTCCTTGTTGCAAGCTCTGGTAACTGTTTTGAGTTAAACCTCCTTCTGCTCCGGCATAAGCGATTAAGACTTCTTCTGCCAAGCGGTAGGAAGCCTGAATTTTTGGATAGAGGTAAAACTTAGAAGAACTGTTTTCTGTGTCCAAACCAAAAACCGCTTCTACCCCAAGATCGAGGCTTAGATCGTCATCGGTGTATACCAAAGATGGAGCAAGTCCGAAATTGGCATAGCCGTAGTTTAGCGCCATCTGGTTAAAATAGTCACGTTCGAAACCTCCAGATAAATAGTCGATAGACCCTCCGATACGCAGGTCGAACTGCTCTAAGGGAAACATAAACTCTGGCGCAGCCACTACCTGAAACTCTGATGAAGAAAAAGCATCGCTAAAAAAGCGAAGGTCCAATTCCGCCCCCGTAAACAAATTGTCTTCTACGGCCACATTTCCACTTAAATTGCCCCCAAAATAAGTTTGCTGTGGGTCGATGGCGTTGATATCGGCTGGGTCGAATGCATTGACGATGCTGTTGGTCCCGTACCAGTTAACTATTTGGTGTTGCACGCCTCCTTTTACTTCGTAGGCCAGATCCTGAGCGCGTGAGCTATAAAAACCGTTAAGACCGGTATCGAAGTAATTGTTAGACAAAATCACATCATCGATGTCTCCTTGGGTAGAATGATGGGTAAAGCTAAAGCCTGCCTGGTCTGTACGACTGATCCGGAAGTTGGTGTACAACTCTCCTAAGATGGTAGTATAATTACCAAAGCCGAGGGTAGCGTAGTTATCATATAGCAATTCGGGCTCTGGCTTCTCTACAGTCGCCGCCTCTCCTTTGGCGGGTGTAAAGGTAGAAGCCACAGGCACAGAAAAAATGTTGTATGCTACGGGCTTCTTTTGTGTAGTCACCGAATCGTGGAGCATGGGAGTCTCTTTTACCTTGAAGGCATCGGAGATGGTAGGCGAATAAGGCTTCACTACGTTTACGACCTCGGTCCCAAGGCCATCCTCGTTTTCCTGAGCTTGTATTACAAACCCAGTAAGTAAGATCAAGGTGAAGAAGATTTTATTGCGAATCATGAAAAAGGCTTGTCGATGGATGAATGTTAGTTCTGTTCTGTTTCTACAGAAGAATTGGTTTTGGCGGCAGCGGCTTTTACTATGCTAAGTTCTGCTTTGGCTTCTTCTACTAGGTCTGGGAAATCTGTAAAATTGCTGATGACACTTTCTAAGATATAAGTAGACTGAAAGGCATCATCTAGCATAAAAAAGTTTTTGGCCATCAGGATAAGTCCCTTGGCACCATAAAGCTTATACCCACTGTAATCCTTGGCCAACTCTTGTACGGTTTGGTTAGAGGCCTTATAATCTGCATCCTCGTATTCGAAAAAGGCTTTATAATACATGGCTTCCGCAGCCAAACGCCCTGTAGCGATTTTGCCAACTTCCTGGTAAGCCAAACGTGCTCGAGCAAAATCGGCTGTTTCCATGGCCGAACGAGCGACGATGATTTGAGCGTCGCTCTTAATGCTGTTGTCTACCTTTTCGTTGGCGAGCACCTTTTCTGCAAAGGCAACCGCCTCTGCGTATTGCTTCAATTCAAAACTAGCCTTCATGGCATTGGTCTGTGCAAATACTTTGTTCTGTGGAAAGTCCGCTTCAGCTTCCAAACGCCTTAATAACTCGATGGCGTTGGCATAATCCTGATCTCCTAAATAAAGCTCGGACAGTCTGGCTAGTGCCTGCTCTGTAAATTCGTTGCGCTCGCGGTCTACCACAAATCGATAATGCGGAATCGCTGGGGTTCGGTCTTCGTCTGCAAAATACATTTGCGCCAAATAAAAATGGGCCTTCAAAGCATGTTGTCCGTTGGGATAATCTTCCAGGTAAGTCTCGAATCTATTGCGAGCCACCCCCAATTTGTTCTCTAAATAAGGTTGCTCTGCGGCCGTATAACTAGCATTATCCAATTCTGCATTGTCCACATTCACAAAATCCAAACCAGAGACCCACTCTGCATACTCGTTCACCTGTCCTTGGTCTATATAGATAATTTTGGCCGACGCCACTGCTTGCAAGGCCTCCTCGGTACCAGGATAGTCGTTTGCCACCCGCTTAAACTGTCTAAGCGCCAAAACACTCTCTCCTCCATTGTCCAAGATTAGCGCCTTCTTTAGCAAGGCTTTGGCCACATAACTACTCGCCGGAAACTCTTGAAAGATTCGGTCGTAGGTGGCGATGGCGTCATCGGTTCTGTCTGCAGACAAATAAGTATTCCCCAATTCATATAAGGCATCGTCGCGGTAAATACTCTTGGGATAATTTGTCCCAAACCTTTCCAGACCCGCCTGCTTGTCTTGAGTCCTATTTATAAACCCATAAGAAATAGCCTTCTGAAAAGCCGCATAGTCTTTATCTGGTGCATTGCCATCGATGGCCTTGTTGTAGTTTTCTAGGGCCGGCAGATAATCACTACTTACAAAATGGCTATCTCCCAAACGCAAATAAGCGTCATTTCTTCGCGCAGCATCGCTGGTAGATGAAGCTATATATGCGCTATACTGTGCAATAGCCTCCGGGTAGTTCTTCATCTTAAAGTAATTGTAGCCAAGGTTGTAGGCGCTGTTTGCATATTCTGGGCACCCCTGTGCTTCTGGGAGCTGCAAAAACTGTTTAAACCCTAACAAGGACTCTTCATAATCGTTGTTTTGGTAATCGCTCTCCGCCTTCCAAAAAGTAGCGCGCGCGGTATAAACCGGGTCGATCGGTTCCTTGAGAGATTTATCAAAAAGCGCTTTGGCATCGGCGTATGCGCCCTCATTATATAATTCTAAGCCTCTAAAAAAGGCCACCTTTTGGAACGCCTGCTTATTGGCGAAACTCTTGTTTCCTTCCAAAAGTTTTAAGGCCGCGGCATAATTTCTGGAAGTGATATAAGAATCGATCAAAAGATCTTCTATCTGGTCGTTATGGTCGCTATCGGGGTAACGTTCTAAATAACCAGATAACACTTCTGGCACGCTTTGGTAGCTGTTCCCGATTTGATAGCTAAGTTTGGCGTAGTTCAGCCAAGCATCTTCTTGTATCTCGGCGCTAAAGTCCATCTCCGAAGCATTTTTAAAAGCATTCAAAGCCTGCTGTTTCTGGTCCAGATTCAGGTAGCTTTCGGCCAGATGATAAAAAGCGTTTTGTGCTACTGCATTGCGGCCATCGACAATTTTGTTAAACTCGTTAATGGCTGCCTGATAACTTTTTTGCTTGTAGTGCGCATAGCCCAATTGGTAATAATCGGTATTGTTCCATCTACCCTTTTTGCCTTTGTATTCTTGTAAAAATGGTATGGCCTCTGCGTATTGCTCTAGGTTGAAGTGGGATTCGCCTATAATCTTGGCAAGCTCCGACTTTTCAGGTCCTCGGGCGTCTACATAAGATTCCATCCCCAGATCTATGGCCTCCTGAAAGCGTCCAAGTTTAAAATTCATATCGGCTTTATAGTAGCTCATGCCACTGGCGTATCGTTCGTTGTCGCCTACCGTCTCGAAGAGCTCATTGGCAGACTCGTAATCGTCACCTTCGTAAGCTATGTACCCCAAATAATATTTGGCCTGCGAGCCATATTCGGGGCTATCGGCCACACGGTTAAAAAACTTCTCGGCCTCTGTATACCGCTGATTTTTAAAATAGGCATACCCATTGTTAAAATAATAGCGCTCCCGTTGGGCAGTGGCTAGGGAGGTTTCGTCCACCTTATCGTACCATTTGCGCGCATGGGCATATTTACCATTATCAAAATAATAATGGGCAACTTCTATATAGGCCTGGTTTCGTTTTAGACTGGTGGGGTAAGTGTCCACAAAGCGTTCCATCAACACATCGGCATCTGCCTGCCCCAGGCGCACCGCACAATTGGCGGCATAATAAGCACAGTCCCCTTTTACCCCTTGGTCTTCGCTAGAGCGGCTTACCTTATCGAATAGCGATTGGGCGGCAAGGTATTGTCCGTTTTTAAATAATTCGAGGGCTTTATTGTACTCGAGCAAGTCGTGCGAGTAGCTTGCGGTTTGCTGTGCCTGGGCCATAGAACAGCAAAGCAGTAGCGCAGGAAGTAGCAAGAAGATTCTTCTCATCGAAATAGATTTTGGGCTAGTGTCAACCAGTACGGTCTATCGACTATAACGCCGCATTTGGCCTTTCATTATGTTTTGTACACTGATAATTACCAGTCAGGAAAAATACCTTATTTTTAAACCGCTCTTAGTTCTAGAAGAAAATATTATGAAGAATGTACTGTTAATAGTTTTGATGCTTACCGTTTGTTCTTGTTACGGACAACGTCGGGCATATAAAAATATGACCGAAAAAGATGGAAAAATTGGGATAGGCACCAATGCCCCAGACGAAATGCTTACCGTTAAGGGTACCATTCATACCCAAGAGGTAAAAGTAGATCTAGAAGGCGCTGTGGCACCAGACTATGTTTTTGAAGCCTACTATGATGGGACTTCGACGAGCCGGCCAGAATATACCATGATGAGCCTAAAAGAGCTCTCCGTTTATTTGAAGAAGTACGGGCATTTACCGGGCATACCAGCAGCGGCGACCTTACAAGAAGAAGGGATGGAACTTAAACAGATGAACTTGATTCTTCTAGAAAAAATTGAAGAACTTACCCTCTACACCCTAGAGCAGCAAAAGCAAATCGACTTACTTAAAAAGAATCTGGAGCAATCCCGAACACAACAATAACACATGTCCCAAACAGCTGTACTGGAACTAAAAAATGCCGCGATCTATCAGGAAGACAATCTTATCCTTGCTGATGTTTCTGTAAATATCGACAAAGGAGAATTTGTTTACCTCATCGGAAAAACCGGAAGCGGTAAGAGTAGCTTTATGAAAACCCTTTATGGCGATATCCCCCTTAGAGAAGGCTCTGGAGCTATAGTGGGTTTCGACCTTCCCAGTTTAAAAGAGAAGGATATCCCATTTCTAAGAAGAAAACTAGGTGTAGTATTCCAAGATTTTAAATTGCTTAACGACAGAACGGTGGGTGATAACTTAAGGTTTGTTCTTACTGCGACTGGCTGGAAAGATAAAAGCAAAATGGACACTCGAATCGATGAAGTGTTGGATAAAGTTGGGATGAAGACCAAGGCCTTTAAATACCCCTACCAATTATCTGGGGGCGAGCAACAGCGCGTAGCCATAGCTAGGGCCTTGCTTAACGAACCAGAGTTGATCATCGCCGATGAGCCCACCGGTAACCTAGATCCTCAAACCTCTGTGGAGGTGATGGAGGTTTTATTGGAAATCAACAAAAATGGCAACACCATTTTAATGGCTACCCACGATTATGCCCTACTTCTTAAGTACCCTTTTAAAACGCTTAAATGCGACGAACAAAAGGTATTCGAAGTAGTTCAAAAAACCGTTTAATTTTCTAAAATACTTGGGTCGCGGAGTTGTAATTCGCACTCCTGAGCTAAGGTAGGGTCGATAGACAAGCGGGTCCAACCCTCCCTGTTTGGCCTTAAGTAAGTGCCGGGTTTTAAAACGATTTGTTTTCGGGCCACCAAATCCAAAGAGGAAGATTCTGTAAATTTCTGGTCTTCTATTTCTACTCTTTTGGATAATGCTCTTAAGGGGAAATGCCATCGATTAAAACGCTGTTTAGAGATTACCGCTACTTCATTGGGGTTATAAAGCTTGTACACCATTTCTACGGCTGCACCGGTTTGCAGCATTCCCGCTCCATATTTCCCAGCGAAGCGCTGGTTCCCTTGTAGGTGATCGATATTGATGGCAGTGACCTTAAGCAAGGGTTCTATTTCTGTAACAGGCAAGCAGGGATATAAAGAACGCATCAAGGCGACGGTTCCAGAAACCAACGGGGCCGCTCCAGAAGTGGTCTGAAACCTGCTGTAATACAGGGTATCATTAAGCACTTTTTTTCCATAAGAAAGCAGCCCAACGGCCGGGGCCAAAATATCGACCTGATCGTTTAGATTAGAGGTAGATATGGGCCATACCTTTGGCGCTCTTAAAGTGTCATTTGCCGGAAAGCCCAAGCTCCTACCCACATAGCCGCGGATGTCGTTGGCATAATAATCCCCCTTATCGCTTATCCCAATATTACCTTCTACAGTGGGGTGTTTATACATCACCGCTGCTACCGAAATCACAGGATCGAAGCCTGCCGGATAGTAAATCACTTCGCCCTTGGTGACCTTCCAACTCTTGTTCCCTCCAGCTCCGATAATAATCGTACCCGCTCGAAATAACGAATCGATAATCTCTTTCCCGCTTTCGTATTTTCGGGTAGAAGACCAACTGCAGTTGATCACATTTACCCCGGCGGCCGATAGATTGACCAAATTTCGGAACAGGCGAAAATCGCCATAGGAAGTCCCGTAAATTCCGCAATCGTAACAAACCCCAGGGATGCCATGCGCGTTATCGCCTTGTGCGGCGGCATTGGCCGAGGTGCTAATTCCATGGCCATTAGACAAACTAGAACGACGCATTACTCTGGTCTTGCCTTTAAAATCTGCATCTATTGTATCTACATTAGCATCGGAGATGCCAATGACCATCTCCGGATTACCGGTAGTATAATACCAAGCCTTTGGCAAGCCTAAAAAATCGAGATAGGATAAATCTGCCTGCATCCCAAGATTATCACCTATGGTACTGGTGAGCCCATAATCGTTGGGCTCGTAAATTTTCATCTCATCGGCGGTCAATTTTCGGCCCCAAACAAATAAGTGCTCGGTGGTGGTTAGCAATCTATCGAGCAATTTGGCATCGTCACTGCGCACAAAATACATCCGATCTGCCTGCTTAGGATCGTGACTACGCATGGTCTTTTTGAAGTCATAGATCGTAGCTCCTTGCAAGGCAGCCTTTAGTTTTACGTCCTCGCCTGTATAATCGAGTCTGTCTTGAGCTTGATCAAAGGCCAGGTTTAAATCGGGGCTACTGGCTCGTAAATAGTACCAAGACTCTTCCTGAGAAACCATATTCAGGCTGCAAAAAAAGCACAAAACATAGGCAACGATTCGGATCGGATTCATCTACTAAAGGGTTTAGGTATAAATGTAACTATTTATTTACTTTTGCTAAGAGCCCGTTTTAGCTACTATATGCAAACAGCAGAGCAACCTATCCAACTTTCCATTGTGGTACCCATCTTTAACGAAGAGGCCCTAATCCAACCCCTTTACCGTCGCTTGGTTATGGCTGCCGCCAAATGCACACCACATTACGAGTTGATTTTTGTAAACGACGGGAGTCGGGACGCTTCTTTTCCACAAATCAAAATGCTCTCTGCAGATGACCAGCGGGTATTCTATGTAAATTTTAGTAGAAATTTTGGACACCAAATCGCTGTTAGTGCAGGTTTAGAGCATGCGCGAGGGGAGGCTGTGGTTATAATCGATGGCGACTTACAGGACCCGCCAGAGCTTATCCCAGAACTCTATAACGAATACAAAAGGGGTTTTGAAGTGGTGTATGCCAAGCGGAGAAAACGCAAAGGCGAATCTGCCTTTAAAAAATTTACGGCCAAGCTTTTTTATCGGATGCTGAACCGTATGACTAGTTTCGAAATTCCCTTAGATACTGGCGATTTTAGAATAATCGGCCGTAAGGTGGTAGACGCGCTTAACGCCATGCCAGAGCAAAACAAATTTATCCGCGGACAGATTGCCTGGTTGGGCTTTAGGGAATCCGAAGTGCTTTACGACAGAGACAAAAGAGACGCTGGTAAAACGGGCTACTCTATCTCTAAAATGCTTAATCTAGCCTTAGACGGGATCACCAGTTTTAGCGACAAACCACTATTGTTTGTTACCCGAATGGGGTTTTTAATGTCCTTTATCTCCTTCTTGGTAATAATCTATGCGCTGTTCTCTTACTTTGTACTAGATGTGGCCATTACCGGATGGACTTCTATTATTGTTAGCACCATGTTTATCGGCGGAATCCAATTGATTTCCATCGGAGTCATCGGGGCCTACATCAGCAGAATCAATAAAAACATCATAGACCGCCCCCTGTATATCGTTAAGGATACCAACTGTCTAAATCCAAAGGATGACTAAAGCCTTCCTAGAGCGTCACCTTTCTAAAACGCTGTTCTTCCTCATCGGCATTGCCTACATCGTTTTGTATATGCCTTATGGTTTCGAAGGAACCGATACCGGCTATATCTTCGGAAGCAGCTGGAATATTTATAACGGCCAATTTCCGCATCTAGATTTTATCTATACCCGGCCAGCCATCCCAGCCTTTATGCATACGGGCTTTTTGTTTCTATCGGAAACCTATGGGTATGTGCTGGAACGCATTTTCTTTTTTGTACAAATCTTTGTTTACAGCTATTTAGGGGCTCGCTTGCTCTATCAGCATTTTGACAGAAAGGATGAAAACGAACTCTATTTCGTCGCTACCCTAGGCGCCATAGTATCTGTTCATAATTACTGCCCCATGGGCTGGAATACGGTAGACGGAATCTTTTACAGCATGATTGGGATCTACCTCATCTTAAATAAACGCAGCAACAAGATTTCTATGTTTATCGGGGCGCTGTTTATGGTATTGGGAACCTTTTCTAAACAGTCATTTTACTTTCTACCTATATTTTTGGCGGGCTACCTTGTTTTGCAGAAGAACTGGAACAAGCTAGCACAATATGCCAGTTTCGGCTTTTTCTGGGTAGTTGCCTATGTAGGTTTTAAATGGAGCAGTGGCGCTTTACAACCCTTAATAGAACAAACCTTTATTAGGACCCCTACCTCTGGCTTGGTAGAGTCGGGCATTAAAGAATATTATCTGGCCGCCAAGTTTCAGTGGCCGGTACTTGCCGCTCTTGCCCTCGCCATTTGGGCCGCAAAACGCTGGAATTTGATGCGCCCCCTGATGCTGCTGATTCATGGGGCAGCGATCGCTTTTATCGGATACTTTTTTGTTCAGCATCATGGCGATTGGCTTAAGATTCCTTACCTCTTCCAATTGGCGCTCATCGTAAGCGGGGCCTACTTTATTTGGATGTACCGAACCGATAAGCGCTTTGGGATTTTAATCCTATTGTTGACCATCTCTTGGAGTGCGGGCATTAGCAACGGATATAGAACTCCCATCCACTTTAGTCTGCCCTTTATTGTAGCTTCTATTTGGTTTGTTAAAGACCAAATGGTCGATTGGCGAAAATGGGCTTACCCGCTTATTGCCATTGGGTATTTAGTTAGCTTTTATATCGGCTATCAAACCCTGTACAGAGATTCGCCTAGGGATCAACTTACCTACTCCTTAAGCGAAGTCTTTCCCCAACTGGCCTTTATAAAAAGCGACAAGGAGAGTTATGACAGGCTCACCCAATTAAAAGAATTGGCGGGCAATTATACCAACTTTACGGTGCTCCCTGCCTTTACGCAGGCACATTATCTAACTGGGACGGTCAACCCTATTGGGACAGATTGGCCCTTAGATGTAGAAATCAATGACCAAGCTGCGCTTTTGGAGACTCAGCTTAGAGAAAAGAAGGTCACTGTTTTTATGGAAAAACGCTCTATGACCCCAGAGCAAAGAGCCGGATACACCATCATGGACCTCATCGAAGGCAATTGGCAAGTGGTAGACGAGACCGAACATTTTATAATTTACGTAAGCCCATAAGTATGCTCTCGATTCTGATCCCGGTTTACAATTACGACTTGGCTCCATTGGTTAAGGCTTTGTCTGTACAGATTGAAAGTCTAGAGCAAGAGGTAGAACTACTTATTCGTGACGATGGTTCGACCATTTTGGAGCACGGAAATAGTGAACTAAACAATCTTTCTTGGGTCCGTTATTTTAAAAATGATAAAAATTTGGGGCGAAGTGCAACCCGCCAAACTCTTGCCCAAGATGCAAGCTACCAGCAACTGCTTTTTTTGGACGCCGATGTACTCCCTGCAAAAGAGGATTTTTTAAATCAATACATCAGTCATGAGGCCTTGAAGACTTCTATCGGCTGCGGCGGAGTAAGCTACCAAGACCAGCCGCCGGCCAAAGAACAAATGCTGCGCTATGTCTTTGGGCAACGGAGAGAACGTCAACCGGCATCGGTGCGTCAAAAGAGTCCCTATATGGTACTCGCCGCAAACCTCTGGATTAAAAAAGAGCTGTTCTTAAGCTTAAACGACCAACTCGAAAATTTTTATGGGGACGACTTGGTGCTGTCTCAAAAAATCCGCACCCAAGCTTTGGAGGTGGTACATTTGGACAATTCGGTGATCCATTTAGGCTTAGAGTCATCGGAGGTATTTTTAAACAAAACCGACCAGATGATTGCCAACCTGGTTCGCTTAGAAAAAGCAGGGATTCTAGACACGGATTTGATGCGCCTTCAACGGGCTTATCTAGATTTAAAATCGAAAGGTCTGTGCAAACCCTTTTTATGGGCCACCAAACAACTACTTCCTGGAATGCGGCGTAATTTGCTTGGCGCTAAGCCTTCTATGAAAACCTTCGATGCCTACAAATTGCATCATTATACCAAATTAAAAACCCATGGCTAAGATCACTATCGTAATCCCGCTTTACAACAAGGAGGCCGATATCGCCAATACCTTGGAAAGTGTCTTTGCCCAAACTCATACAGATTTCGAGTTGCTGATTGTAGACGATGGTTCTACGGACGGTAGCAGAAAGGTAATAGAGGCCCAGGACGACCCCCGCCTTCGACTCATTGCTAAGCAAAACGAGGGTGTCGCCAAAACTCGCAATCGCGGTGTAGCCGAAGCATCGACCCCTTGGGTAGCCTTTTTGGATGCCGATGATTATTGGCACCCCTTTCATTTAGAACAGTTGGCTACACTGATAAATCGATTCCCAGAGGCACAATGGGCAGGCTGTGCTTACGAAAAACGCCTAACTCCAAGCAATATCGTGCCTATGCAAGCACCTGTGATGAAGAAAGATAGCGGTTGGATGGGACCTATCGAGACGTATTTTGTAGAATCCCTCTTCGACACCTTGGCTTGGACCTCTGCCCTAGCGTTTAAAAAGCACTTTTTTACAGATCTTGGCGGCTTCGATCCGGCGATCACTCATGGTGCAGGAGAAGATACCGACCTCTGGCTAAGAGCGGCTTTGCAGAGCCCATTGTATTTCTGCAACAGGGTTTCTGCCAGACACAACCAAGACGGGAGCAACCGGATTTCGCATACCCCAACCCTCACCAGGACCTATATGGATTTGGACCGCTACGAGCCATTTAGTGACAAGCAGCCGGGCTTAAAGCAATACCTCGATTTAAACAGGTATTCCTTGGCACTTCAGCATAAAATGGCCGGCGACATCGTGAGCTATAAAAGCTATAGATCTAAAATAGACGGTGCCTCGCTATCTGGCAAACAACGATGGTTGTTAAGCCTGCCAAAATGGTTGCTAAAACTCCTGATGCGCATAAAAATCGGTTTGGAAAAAAAGGGGCAGAACCTAAGTTCGTTTAAAGGCTAAGAAGTCTTGATAATCGCGAATATAATCGCCTTCGTCGTACACCTCGCTAACCAAAGAAAGGCAAACAGCCCCAGCAGAAAAATTTTCTAACTCGCGCCATAGCCCACTTGGAATATACAAGCCTTTATACGGCCTGTTGAGGGTAACGGTAATCCGTTGGTTCCCGTCGTCGAGTACCACATCGAAACTTCCACTGATAGCGATTAAACACTGCTGCAGCTCTTTATGTGCATGCCCTCCACGGATAGAATCGCTGGGGACATCGTATAGGTAATAGACGCGCTTGATATCGTAGGGAATCAGATCTTTTTCCACCACAGACAGATTCCCTCTGCCATCGTCGGCGATAATCCTAGGGATCTGGATAATTTGATGTGCGTCTACTTTGGTATTATTCATCGGTTAAAAGTTGATGCCATTGGGCTGCGATTTTGTCTTTGGAAAAGCCGCTTACAGAACTTTGTGCATGTTGCTTTAGTCTATGGTAAAACTCTTCTCCTTCGAACAGCTGATTTAGCCCCTCGGCAAACAAAGGTATGCTTCTTTGGGCAATCAACAAACCGTTCTGTCCATGCTGGACGATCTCACTTGGGCCGGTTTCTATGTCGAGTGCGACTACCGGGACGCCCAATGACAAGGCTTCGACCAACACCATGGGGAAACCTTCGTAATGGCTGGTTAGGGTCACCGCTTGGGCTGCCTTGATGATACTAAATGGTTCATTCTGAAAAGGCAGTAGCAGGATACTATCGGCCACCTTGGATGCCTTGGCGTGGGCTTCTACTATTTCCCTGTCAGGGCCATCGCCCATGATGACCAATGCAATGGCTCGCTCTGGCAGTTCGCTCTGGCTGTACGCATCGATTAAAAAGCTAAAGTCCTTTATTTTCTCGACCATCCGACCATAGGCCAAAACGTATCGCTTACCAGCCAATGTTGCAGGCAAATCGGTGACAGTACTTCCCCATGCAGGATCGTAAGCATTGTAAATGGTATGGGTGTTTTTAAAGCCGTTTTGCACCAATACTTTTAGCCGAATTCCCTCCGAAACCGCTACTTGTAGGGCGCTATCACCACAAAGCCTAGCAAAGGCTCTAGGGCGTTCGGTTACATATTGTTGGGCATTAGAGCTATGGGTTAAATAGATGGTTTTAAACCCTCTGTAAACATAGCGGCTGTAAAATTGTTCTCTGCTAAACTGCCCTCTGGAGCGATGATCGATAATCCAATCGAAGCGGTGTTCGTGAAGATAGCGCCTTAGGGCGCGCATACGAGCCAGGCGCTTAAGCAACCGATCTTGTCCGTTCTTGCGCTCGCCCAAATTAAGCAGCTCCCCTTGGTACGGATAGTCGATGGCATCGTTTAAGATAACGATATGTACCTGGTAACCGAGGGCGCTTAGATATTCCGACTGCATAGCACAAGCCCGCTCCGCTCCGCCTTTTGCGAGGGAAATGCTTACCAAACAAACTTTTTTATCCGTACTTTGCACTATAGCCTTCTTAGTTCTAAAATTAAGACAATAAATGAAAATACTTCTGGTCGGCGAGTATAATTCCTCCCACAAGACACTTAAGGAAGGATTGGAAACCTTGGGACATCAGGTTACAGTCGTTGGGCTGGGCGACGGTTTTAAAAAGCGCCTTGTCGACATCAATTTCCGAGCACCATATAAAAAGGGCTTGGCCAAGAAGTTTAATGTCCTGCTATACAAGCTCTTTAAAGTCGATTTATATTCAGAATCTGTAAAGCGGCAGTTCTTCCGCAACAAACATCGCTTTAAAGACTTCGACATTGTACAGCTTATCAACGAGAACGCTTTTGCCACCCTCCCTCGAACAGAAAAAAAGATACTGCAGTACCTTTTCGACCACAACAAGCATATATTTTTACTTTCCTGTGGCTTAGACTACATCAGCGTAAAGTTTGCGATGGACAAAAAATACCGCTACAACATCCTAACGCCCTACTTCGAGGGTAAGGAAGATGTAGAAAACTACAAATCTATAGTAAAGTATTTAGAACCGGATTTTGTGGATTTGCATCGGTTTGTATATCAGCACATTCAAGGGGTGATCGCCTCGGACATGGACTACGATGTACCGCTACAGGGGCACCCTAAATATTTGGGGATGGTACCCAACCCTATAAGGATAACAGACTTTAAGTACCACTTGCCGCCTACCGATGGTCGGATAGTGATCTTCCACGGAATCAACCGCAGCAACTACATTAAAAAAGGCAATTACCTCTTCGAAGAGGCTTTAGAATTGCTTAAACAAACCCATGCAGATCGTATCGAGGTTGTGACCGTAGAGAGCGTACCTTACGCTACATATATCGAGCTATTTAATGATGCGCATATTTTGCTCGACCAAGTGTTTGCCTATGACCAAGGCTTTAATGCCTTAGAGGCCATGGCCAAGGGAAAGGTGGCATTTACCGGGGCCGAACAAGAATGGCTAGACCATTTTGGGCTGCAAGCAGATACGGTGGCCATAAATGCCCTGCCGGACGCAGAGAAAATCGCCGGCAAACTTCGCTGGTTGGTAGACCACCCAGAAAAAATTGAGGAAATATCGAAAAACGCACGGGCGTTTATCGAACAATACCACGACCATGTAAAAAGTGCCCAGCACTATATGGATTTATGGAATTCTAAACTCCCTAAGTAAGTTTAGGAAAGCGCAATTCTATGGAGACCCGGGTTTGTTCGCTTCTATTCACCGCGGCCCCATGGATTAAAAATGGAGAGAACAACAAAGCTTCACCTTGTTTAGGGTTTGGCCGAACCATTTCTAAATCGCCCTGAGCCGTCTTTAAGATACAGGGTACATAATAGGTATTTCCATTGATGGTGGCACCCTTACTCTCTGTCCGGTAGATGTCTTTTTCCGAAAGCAAATGACTCCCAGGCGCTACGGGCAGTGATGTTTGTTCGTTACAGCCCGCTACCGGAATCCATACGTTTACTATGTCTTCCCAATAACTCAAATAGCCATCCTTATGAGGCGGGTTGATGTCTAAACTGCTGGGGCGGTTAATCCGGATTTGGATGTGCGACTTCTGTAATTCTTCTACCCAGGAAGTCAGTTTATATCCCAGCTCTTTTCCAAAACGCGCCACCAAGAGTTCGATATCGAAATCGACATCTTCGTTGGTGAGGTTACGGGTAATGTCGATAACCCCGAGGTGATCCTTATCGTCGGTCACAATTTTGTGATAATCTTCCAAGCGGAATGTAGCCTCGTCCACAGCTACTCCATTGGCTTTTATAGCCTTTAAAATGTTTTGAGTGACAGATTTGTGTAGGGCATCGAACTCTTCGGCGGTAAAGGCATCCACTACCCCATACCCTCTTTGGGTCCAAGCTGTTTTAGAGATTACATTGTCCTTTTCTACAAAAAGCTTTTGGTCTTCTCCCCAACTAAAGATGCCTTCTACTTCGAAGGAAAAGGCCTGATTGTCTATGCTAAGGTTGCAGGTTTCTGTCGCCATGCTATGCTGTGTTTTGTTTGCGGTCTTGCAGTTTGAAGTAACGCAAAACTAAGAAGAACACCACCACAAAGTAAATGATAAATCTCAGGAAGTGAGCCATGGGTACCCCTTCTATTCCATAATCGTCGACCAAGTAATAAGAAAGCCCAAAGAACAAGCCCAGCGAGAGCAATTCCGTAGCGATAAAATACCCGACCAACTTTTTGGCGATAAATTGATGCGCTAAGATGAGCGAGGCTAAACGGACAAAATCGCCCAATAGTTGCCACTTAAACAACGGCGCCATCTCTGGGGCATCTGGGTAGATCATATAAATGATGATATGCCTTCCGAAGTAAACCAACAACATCCCCAAACCAAAGAGCGGCAAGAGGGTTTTATAGATGTTTTTTACCTCTTTTTTAAAGCCGCCTGCGGTATGTATGGAAGCAAAAGCTGGGATAACATACAAGGTAAACAAGGCGTTGGAGAACACCATATAATTTTTGGACACATAAGTAAGCCCTGTCCAAACCCCCGCGGCATCCTCTGTGATTTTTAAAGTGATAATACGCCGAATTTCTATCTCTAATTGGTTGAGCAATACCGTAGAAAAGAAACTCATCAGGGCAAAAGCCATAAGGTTTCTTACATAGGGAACCTTAAACTTAAGCTTAGAGAATTGTACATACTCTCGCAGCACTTTAACGAAGAACACGATCATCACCGACAACTGTATGGCCGGGGTAAGTGCGATGGCGATTAGTACCCCATCGAGCTGATCGATATAGAGCATATACAGCGTAAGCCCCACAGATAGCAAGTAAGCACCCATCTCTATCTTGGCGAAGTGCTTGTATTTGGAAAGCCCATTGACCACCCCATTAAACACCCGCTGAATGGCAATACAGGGCACAACCAGAGCCACCAATTTGATAACAAAAGTGTAGTCTTTAGTAAAGAAGAAGTGTTCGCTCATGGGCTCGGCGAACCATAGCAAAAACACGATACTTATTATAGAACCTACCGTTGCAAAGACGAAGGTGGTAGAGAAAAGTTTCTGTAATTCGGGTTTGTCCTCCTTGTATTCTGCTACATATTTAACGATGCCATTGAAAACCCCAAAAGAAGTGACCGACGTAAGAATCTGCATCAGGTTGCGAAGCGACCCGATTTTTGCATAACCGGCCTTCCCTACAATCTCGAAGATCTCTCGCTGCACAAAGAGCGATATAATCAGGCGTATCCCGATAACCGCCGCATTTAGCGAGGTCATTTTTAGCAGGAGGTTGTTTTTAATAAACTTTGGTAGCTTCAACTAGTAGGCGTTTACCGTATTAATAACGTAATCTATCTCTTCTTGAGTCATGGCAGGACTAATAGGCAAGCTTACCACCTGGTCATGGAGTGCTTCGGCCACTGGAAAATTAAAATGATTGAGCTCGGCCAAGGCCTTTTGCTTGTGCGGGGCTATTGGATAATGTATCAAGGTCCCTACGCCGGCAACTTCCATAGCCGCCATAAAAGCGGCCCTGTCTTGCACACGAACCACATAAAGATGAAAGACTTGGTCTTCGGCATTTATAATTGGTTTGATTAGCTTCGGGTTTTGAATCTGTTGGTCGTACAGGCGGGCAATTTCACGACGCTTGGCATTGTCGGCATCTAGGCTAGGCAACTTAGTGCGTAAAATAGCGGCCTGGACTTCATCCAAACGGCTATTGATTCCTACATAATCATTAACGTACTTTTTAGAAGCTCCATAATTGCGAAGCATCCGCACTACTTCTGCCAGCTGGTCATCGTTGGTGGTAACCGCACCCCCATCGCCTAAACAGCCTAAGTTTTTAGTTGGATAGAAGCTAAAGCCCGCAGCATGCCCCAAGGCCCCGGCTTTATTACCTGCTCGGTCGGTGGCTCCATGTGCCTGGGCAGCATCTTCTATAACCAATAATTGTTGGTTCTCTGCAAGCTCATTGATGGCCTCCATATTGGACAAGCTCCCGTAAAGATGCACGGGCATGATAGCTTTAGTCTGATTCGATATGGCCCGGCTTAAAGCGTCCAAATCGAAATTAAAGCTCGCCTCGTTACATTCTACAAGCTTGGGCGTTAAGCCTGCTTGCTCGATGGCCAAAATAGTGGCGATAAAAGTATTGGAAGCGACCAAAACCTCATCCCCAGAATGCAATTTGCCTAATTTTTTATAGCCTTCTAAAACTAGTCGTAAGGCATCTAAGCCGTTACCAACACCTATGCAATGCTTAACTCCACAATAATCGGCGAACTCTTGTTCGAACTGCGCCAGCTCCTTGCCCAAGATATAATAACCACTATCCAAAAATCGATTGAAGGCTTCCTTAAAAACAGTCTCGAATTGCGCATTGTAGCGTTTTAAGTCATAAAACGGGACTCTCATAGCGCTAATTTATAATGATCCATATTCACTGGGCGAGCACCGAATTCTTCTTTGTATCTACTTAAGCCAGTATTATAACTAGCCCCTCGACCAACGGTGGTGGTCCCCATATCGAAATACCTAAAGCCCTGTCTTTTAAAATCCTCGAACAATACCCAATACAGATAATCCAACGCCCTTAGCTTTTTGCCTTGGTCGTGGGCCGCTCCATACTGGCTTTTTACCACACCATTGTCTACAAACAGTGTCATGCCGGCCACAATAGCTCCGTCTTTTAAGACGTCGTACTGCAAGATATTCTCCGGAAAACGCCCCATCAAAAGTTGCATTTCATCTAGGCTATGTACTGGTTTAGTATCATGAGCATCGCGCAGCACTGGTATCAGTATTTGATTCCAAAATGCCTCCGGATCCTTGTTTTGAATAATTTCCAAGCCAGACTCGGAAACAGCCTGTAGCTTTTTAAGTTTAGACTTGTGGATGTTGATGGGTTCTTTTAAGTCGATGACAAAATTCATGTCGCGGCCTTCCAGCGTTGCCTGTTGTTTGTATAGAAAATACTCCGTGGCACTATGATAACGCAGCTGTAAAAAGGCAGGCATAATCTTAATTCGAAGGGCATGGTAACCCATTTCTTTGATCGCCGGAAGCAATTCTTCCCAAATGGCCAAAATATCGTTGGTCCCTAGGCCATCAGTGATAAGCCCGCCATAAGTAAGGCCACCATGGCTCGCCAATACCCCCTCCTTTTTATGGGCAGGAAGGATGGCAACCAATTTATTCTTCTTAAACACCATGAGCGAGGCATCCTCGAAGCGATCGGCATGGTACTCCATAAACCCCCTGTCGAACAAAAAGCTTGCCTGTCCGGACTCGTTTACAAAACGATTCCAGGCAGTGGCGTGCTCGTTGGTATATGGTGTTAATATGTAAATAACTCTACCTTTTCGAAAGTCACATTATCGTTGCTATCTAAGAGTCGGTAAACCCCTTTGGGCGCCCCCTCGTAGATAATCATATAACTGTCATCTGCTTGCAAATGTTGTAAATACTTTTGGTCTTCGCTAAGATAACTAAACAAAATTCGGAACAGATTGACCGAGCTTTTTAGCTGCCCATCGAATGGTGGCGCCACTCCATTTGGCCAACGAACCGATAATTGAGAACTAAACATCGAGTGAATTATATCACGATCCTGAGTTTTAACGGTGCTATCCGAAGAAATATTGAGCCCCACATAACCTCCGTGGTCTGCCAGAATAATGATCATGGCATCGGGATCATGAGTAACAATCTGATCGATGAGCCCAGAGAGCTTTTCGTTTGCCCACTCCAGGCTCTCTAACCAATTAAGTCGTTCTTGTTCGGGTCCTTCAGAATTAGCGGCCTGATTTGGGATATGCCCGGGGTTTAGCATTTCCATAAAATAGAATCGTGTCCCCGTATAGCCATCATCGATGGTTTCGGCAAAATCGGGTCCTAAATCCCGATCTAGGCGTAATCCAGAAGTGATGTATGGGATATCCTGGTAACTGTAATTTGTATAGTCGAAGCCCAATTCGGGTCGGTTCATCATTAAATAAGGCTTCTCTGCTATAAAATAGCTTTTATACCCATTATCGCGAAAGATTTCCAAAATAGGATTATCGCCCATGATGATATTTCGGGCATTAATCCCTTCGTTAAAACTAGTCCCCTTGTTGTAATAATGATGCTTCATCATAAAGGCGCTGCTGTTGCTAGATAAGGTAGATGCATAATTACTCCTAAACCCGTCGTAATGCGTAAAGCCCTGCGTATCTAAATAGCCTTTAAACGCGGAATTGTCGTAGTGATACTCACCTCCGGAAATCTCGGAAAAATTGACATAGCCATCCGGTTGAATAACGTAAATGTTTGGGTCTTTAACAAAACGCACCGACCTAATATCGTCTGGCTGTTCCATCCACTCTTTGGTAAATCGCGTCTGGCTAATTAGCGTATTTGTAAAGGTGTACATCCCTGTAATAGCCAACAACAATTGAAAGATCATTACTTTTTTATAATGCTTCCATAACAACCAGGTGTAGACCAAGGAGAATACCAAAATCCCTAAGCTAATCTTCTTTTGCAAACCTGCGTAGAGGCAAATCTTAAGCAAGAACAAAAAGGCAAACATATTAACAAAGGGCAGCACATAGCGTTGCCACCTTTTTAGGGTAGAAATGCCAAACAGCTTATAACCCACAAAGCAAGCTGCCATGGGAAGGCATAAAAAGTTTATCAGGAAAAAGCCTAAATGGTCCCAAGAATTGACTAGCCCAAAATTGTTGGAATAATAGAACAGCACCGGATAAAACCCGGCACAAAAACCAGCTAGTAAGCTGTAGGGTTTGTTATCGTTAAGAAATTTCTGGACGAATTTCATGGCTTATCGAGGTTCCTCAAAATTACAGATATTATCCAACTACTCAAGCAAGCGGTAGCCAAATACCCCGGCTCCATCAATTAACCGGTAGAAGTTGGCCTGTCCTCCATCGTATAAGGGCAAGTAACTGGCATCTTCTTCTAAATGGTCCAACAACTTGGGGTCCTGGGCCAAAATAGAAAACAGCACTCTAAACAGGTTTACGTTGCTGTTGATAGCCTCGTTGTTGGTATTGGTTTGGGCCGACCATCGAATGGCTAGCAAGCTCGAAAACACAGACCAAGCCTCTGTCTCTGTAAGCTTCTGTTGTTCGACCTGCTTTACATAATCCAAGCCCACATAGCCTCCATGATCTGCCACTAGGACAATGATCGCTCCGGGATCGTACTTATCGATGGACGCGATTAATGTCTTAAGCCAGTTGTCGGTGGTCTGCATCCGCTCTAGATAAGTAGTGCGTTCTTCCTCTGCACCCAAAGAAGCCCCCTCGGTATACATGATATGGCTAGGAATGGTCTTTTCTATAAAATAAAACTGAGGCTCGCTACCCTGCTGTTGCAGGCTTGTTTCCAGATCTGCAGCGATATCAATTCCGTAGACCCCACCCGTATCGTACATGGACATTTTATGCGGTGGGACATTACAATGGTCGAAGGCCTTCAGTTTTCGATTCATCAAAAAGAAGGTGTTATCGGTAAGCAAGTGGCTGGTATAACCATTGTTTTTTAGCACATCCATAGTGGTATTGCCTCCTACAATCACCTGTTGGGCCCCATAAGTTTTAAGGTTCCCAGAGTAGGTATTTTGATAATAGTGATGCCGCATGGCAAACATCGAAGAATTGGAAGTTACCGTGCTGTAATAATTACTCCTGAAGTCTGGATAGTGTTTAAATCCCTCTTGGCCGAGCCAAGTCTTAAAGCTTAAATCCGGATGGCTATAGGGCGGTTTGTCCAGCCACGAAAAGTTTACATAACCATCTGGTTGGATCACATAAATATTGGGGGTGCTTGCAAATTTGGTTTCCTCGATGCCTCCTACGGCAGTGGCCCAATCTTCAGAATAATTCATCATAAAACTTATTCTGGGTACCAATGTAACCAGACTCATCAGGGCCAACAATAATTGGATAATCACGATTTTAGACAAAAACCGATACACTACAAAGCCTAAAAGGCCGGCCAATAGTAATACCAGGGCCAACACCTTGTCGTTGGGCATAAAAACCAAAAGAGCAATCAGGCCAAAAAAGACCACCATATTGATGGAGGCCAAATAGCGTTTTTGCAAAAAGGCATTGGGTTTCCATTTTAACAATAAGGGAAAGACAAATACCGCCACTAAGGGGAAAACGATGCATAGCCCCAATAAAAAAGCCCATTGGACAGCGCTGTCGGCGATATCAAAATTGCTGTTGTAATAATGCAATAGCGGATACAATCCGGCAGCCAAAGCGGTCCATGTCTTTTGGCGTCTGGAATAAGTAGGAGTTTCCGCAGTCATACGTTTATTAATTCCGAACCTTCATCAGGTAGAGTACCCGCTGGGTGCCTTCGATGGCTACTTGTTTCACGATTTGGTAATGCACGCTATAACCAGCCTCGAACTGTTCTTGGTTGTAAAAATCGAAATGATTGATAAATTCTTGCTTCCGCACCAATAAAGAGTTAACCCAAGAATCTTCGCGCTTGGGGAATTCGATAATGAGTGTCTTAGCAAATTTGGCAAAAAAGCCTGCCGACTTCTCGAAAGGCACATTGCCCGACAAAGTAATATGATGAATTAGCGCTAGGGCCAAAGTTGCGTCTGGTGACCAAGCGGCTAAGCGTTCTATTAAACTATCCCGCTCTGTGTTGTTAAACCCAATACCAGGGCTGGGTTGCAACACATCACAAACAAAAGGCAGCATATTGTTCTCGGCATTATCGCCTACTTGTTTGTAATTGTAGTTTACCGCATTGCTGTCTATATCCGATACCAAAACCTCTGGAACCATATCGATCACCGTTCGTGCAAAGGTACCGTCGTTGCCCCCCATATCGATAAGCGATTGGGCATTAAGCTCGCCCACCCATTGACGAATCAGTTGCTTTTTGGCCTCGAAGGCCGCATCGTCGTAGTTGGTCTTTTGGTAGTAATCGCCCCATTCTGTATCCTCGGAGAGGCTTAATTTTTTAATGTATTCGAAGAGGCTGGTTAAGATGTTGTTCTGCGCTTTTTTGGATAAAGACGCAACTTTTGTCTTGCCCTCGTAATCTGCGCTATGCTTGCTTTCCATCTTGGCCAACAAGTGAATGTTGGTATAAAGGGTAGAGCTCAATTTGCTTTTACCCGGAAGCAAAGAAGCTATTAATGACACAGGAATGCCATCGATATGCGTCTGCAGCATCTTAAAGATCTCGGTACCGTGGTACTTGGCCAATACAAGCGGCCCAAAAAAGTGGGTGATAAATTGCTTATAGGCTCTCCAAGGAGTCCCTTCTTCGTAAAAATCGAAGGAGAGGGTATCGATAAAAACCGGCTTTCCTTTATGAAAAGTCACATTGTAGGCCGATGCGTCCTTTAGAATGAAACCTTTGGATAGGGCGTACTTCTGAATTTGCAAGGTAAGCATGGCGGCATGCCGAAACATGTCGAAACTCCATTCGTAAGGGTTGGTGATAAAAGGAATCGGCTGTGGGGTAATAACGATTTTTTCTTCGGAAACAGACGTTTCCTCATGCCCGATTAGTAAGCCTTTTTTAATTAAGGTATCGAACAGCCCGCTCTCCTTAAGGGCGTTGTACTGTTTAAAATAAATAGGGTTGATTTGCCGACGCAGCACAGCTCCATCATGAAACATGAAGCCGGACGGATCTCTAAAAGAAGCCTGGTGTATGTTATTTGACATCTTGGTCGCTGCTCTCGTCTTCCTGAATATCGATGGAGTCGTAGCTTCCGTCCTCTTCTTTTACCAATCCGAGGAAGGATTTGATCTTATACATCGCATTTTTGGAAAATAGCAGTATCCCAGCTGCAGCAGCAACTACGGCCTGAACAATCATGGCGCCCAGTCCTGGGTCGAAGTAAAGAATTATCGTAGCCAATTTACTCATCGGTAATAGGTGTTTTACATTGACGTAACAAAGAAACTAAAAAACAAGCAGTTTAGTACCCCATTTAAGGGAAACTTATGCCTTGTTGCGTTTGCGATCTACCTCTTTGAGCAACACTTTACGCAGGCGTAAGTGGTTGGGTGTTACCTCTACATACTCGTCCTTCTGGATGTATTCTAAGGCTTCTTCTAAAGAGAATTTGATGGCTGGCACGATACGCGCCTTATCATCTGCCCCTGCCGAACGTACATTGCTTAGCTTTTTGGTTTTGGTGACGTTAATCGCCATATCGTCTCCACGAGAGTTCTCTCCAATAACCTGTCCTTCGTAAATCTCTTCGCCCGGATCGATAAAGAACTTTCCGCGTTCTTGTAGCTTATCGATAGAATATGGGATGGCTGTCCCTTTTTCCATAGAAACCATACTCCCGTTTTGACGCTCTGGGATTCCTCCTTTAAGCGGCTGGAACTCCATAAAACGGTGGGTCATGATGGCTTCTCCAGCGGTAGCTGTTAGCAATTGGTTACGCAAACCGATGATTCCACGAGAAGGAACCACAAATTTACAGATCATACGGTCGCCCTTGGCTTCCATACTGGTCATCTCTCCTTTACGGATGGTTACCATATCGATGGCGCGTCCACTTACGTGCTCGGGTAAATCGATGGTTAATTCTTCTACAGGCTCGCACTGTACTCCATCGATGGTTTTGATGATTACCTGAGGCTGCCCAATTTGCAATTCGTAACCTTCGCGACGCATGGTCTCTATAAGAACGGAAAGGTGCAATACCCCACGTCCAAAGACCATAAATTTATCGGCGCTATCTGTGTTCTCTACGCGTAGTGCAAGGTTTTTCTCCAATTCGCGCTCTAAACGTTCCTTTACATGGCGAGAGGTTACAAACTTCCCGTCCTTCCCAAAGAAAGGCGAATCGTTGATGGTAAAGAGCATACTCATGGTAGGCTCGTCTATGGCGATGGTCTGTAGGGCTTCGGGAGCTTCGACATCGGCAATGGTATCGCCAATTTCGAAACCTTCCAAACCTACAATGGCACAGATATCTCCGGCCTGAACTTCGGGAACTTTAATCCGGCCCAAACCTTCGAAGGTGTGTAATTCTTTAATTTTGCTTTTGATGATGCTGCCGTCGCGCTTTACCAAAGCGATTTGCTCGTTTTCCTTTAAGGTTCCACGTTGCAAACGCCCGATAGCGATACGGCCGGTAAACGAAGAATAATCTAAAGAGGTGATTAGCATTTGCTTGTTACCCTCTTCTACTTTCGGCTGTGGAATGTGCGCTAACACCATATCCAATAAGGGTTCGATGTTATCTGTTGGCTGTTGCCAGTCGTCGCTCATCCAATTATGCTTTGCAGAGCCATAAACGGTTGGGAAATCCAACTGCCACTCTTCTGCTCCTAATTCGAACATCAAATCGAAAACGGCCTCGTGTACCTCTTCTGGAGTACAGTTTTCTTTATCTACCTTGTTTACAACCAGGCAAGGTTTCTTCCCAAGGTCTAAGGCCTTTTGCAATACAAAACGGGTCTGTGGCATAGGTCCTTCGAAGGCATCTACCAATAGAAGTACCCCGTCGGCCATATTCAAAACACGCTCTACCTCGCCCCCAAAGTCGGCGTGACCAGGCGTATCGATAATGTTAATCTTGGTTCCTTTGTAAACCACAGAAACGTTTTTGGAGGTGATGGTAATCCCTCGCTCGCGCTCTAGGTCGTTGTTGTCCAGGATCAGCTCGCCGGTCTTCTCGTTTTCACGAAAAAGGCTACAATGGTGCATAATCTTGTCTACCAGGGTAGTTTTACCGTGGTCTACGTGGGCAATAATGGCAATGTTTCTAAGTTCCATACCGTTTGTTTTTGGCGGTGCAAAAGTACTGCTATTTAATGGATTTTCGGCGTATCTTTGCATTTATAAAACCAATTCATGGATTTAAACGCCATCCCAAGACTTAAACAATCCGACAGTAACAACTTCTTTTTGCTCGCAGGCCCTTGCGCCATAGAAGGCGAAGACATGGCCCTGCGCATCGCAGAGCAGATCGTTGGCATTACCGACCGTTTAAGTATTCCTTTTGTTTTTAAAGGGAGCTTTAAAAAGGCCAATCGCAGCCGCATCGATAGTTTTACCGGGATTGGTGACGAGACTGCTCTTAAAATATTAAAGAAGGTTTCTGACACCTTCGATGTACCTACCGTTACCGATATACACGAAGTCTCGGATGCAGCCAAAGCGGCCGAATATGTAGATGTATTGCAAATCCCTGCTTTTTTGGTAAGGCAAACAGACCTTGTGGTGGCAGCGGCCAATACTGGGAAAGTGGTAAACCTAAAGAAGGGCCAATTTATGAGTCCAGAAAGTATGCAACATGCTGTAAAAAAAGTATTGGACAGCGGAAATCGACAAGTGATGGTTACCGACAGAGGAACCATGTTTGGCTACCAAGATATGGTGGTAGACTTTAGAGGGATCCCGACCATGAAGCAATTTGCACCAACGGTCTTGGACGTAACCCACAGCCTGCAGCAACCCAACCAATCTATCGGTGTTACCGGGGGACGCCCAGAAATGATCGGGACCATTGCCCGCGCCGGAATCGCTGTTGGCGTAGACGGCTTGTTTATAGAGACTCATTTCGACCCAGCCAATGCAAAAAGTGACGGCGCCAATATGCTAGACCTAAGTTTGTTGGAAGGCCTATTGACAGACCTGGTAGCCATCCGTCAAACCATCAACGGGCTTTAAAAGGAACGTCCTTAAAGCCATAGGCTTCTTCTAACAATTCGATGAGCACCAACTCATCGATATCCTTCAACTGGAAATAACGCAAGGACTTTACAAACTTGCGGTCCTTGCTTATCAGTTTATCTTGATGCTTGGTAAACAACTCCCCTGCCCAAAAAGCTACATCCAAATAACCTTTACTAACATTTAAATAGCAGATTATTTTTCTGCCAGAAGAATATACTGGGATGCCCCACTTGTATTGTAATTGCGGATCTGGAAGGCTCTGCTCGATGATCAGCTGCACATGTAGCAGCATAGATCTATAGGGCTCCGGTTGTTTTAGGATATAGGCTTCGGCAGGATTCATGTTCAAAAATAAAAAAAAGGCTGTTTCGAAAAACAACCTTTTTAGACCAAATAACCGTTAAAATTAACTCCCCAATTAACTTCAAACGACTATCACAACTTAATCGCTATGGCTAAATAGCGTATCGTTAAGACATCTCAAAGATGCAACGCAAAGGGGGTTAAAAGCAAGAGGGTTTTTCCTGTTTTACCAAAGAAAAACCCCCTCAATCGTATGGACTTATGTAAATTCTTAGTATTGCTCCAACAAAAATTGAATCAGGTCCGTTGTGGTTACAATACCAACCAATTTGCTGTCGTCTACCACCGGAATCGCATGGAATTCGCGCTCGGCCAAAATCTCGGCCGTTTCTTTGATGGTGGTATTAGAGTTCACACTGGTCAAATTTTTGGCCATCACTTGCTCTATAGAAAACATATGGTAGACAGATGTATCTACGGCAGCACCATCGGCGGTCACCGCATCGGCAAAGCTGATGCGAAGCAAATCTGTATAGCTTAACATCCCGATAATTTGTTGCCCGCTTACAACGGGAATATGTCGGATGTTCTGCCCTTTAAACAAGCGCTCGGCTGTTTCTAGACTATCTGTGTGGTTTAAGGTAATGACCTCTTTGGTCATAATGGAGGAAACGGGTTCTCGCTTTTTCATGATGTTTAAATTTTGTTAGGTAAAATTCTAACTTAAACAGTCAATAAAAAATGACGCCCGTCAGTTGATGGGAAAATTTGGATTGTCATGAATCCTTATCGCTATCAATCTCTTAAATTTTGATACATTAGGGGAAAAATTAAATTGCATTGAAAAAATTCTTGTTTTTATTTTCGATGGCAGTCTTATTGTATAGCTGTCAATCGGAGAAAGAAAGCAATACCGAAACGCTCCAAAATAATTCTGGCGAATTAAGTCTATCCAATAAAGCCATGACGGATAGCATCCATCGGATCATTGGTGGAACTTCCTTTAGAAACCACCTTTATGAGAGTGGAGAAAAATTAAAACTTGTAGAGGCAGAAGTACTACAGGCGGAGGCAAATGGGCAGCTTTCTATCAATTTATATGTAGAGTACGGAAAAACCTTATTGGAAGCTGGAAGAACAGGAGAAGCTATTGCGACTTTCGAAAAGCTACTGGAGCAATTACCACAGTTCAAAACGGTAACCCAAGAAACCAAGACCTTGCACGAAGCATTGGCCGTAAGTTATCTCCGATTGGGTGAACAAATCAATTGTCAGGAGAACCATTCTTCAGACTCTTGTTTGTTTCCTATTAAAGGAGACGGCGTCCATATTGACCAGACAGGCTCGCAAAAAGCCATTACTGCATACCAGAACATATTAAGTGTATTTCCAGAGGACCTCCAATCTAGATGGTTGCTTAATTTGGCATATATGACCTTGGGCGATTATCCAGATTCGGTGCCAGAATTATATTTGATTCCTCCTAAACTATTCGAATCTGAATATGCAGTGCCAAGTTTCGAGAATATCTCTATGTATACAGGCTTAGATGTAAACGAGTTGGCTGGGGGAGTGATTCTTGACGATTTTGACAACGACCATTTAATAGATGTAATGGTTTCATCCTGGGGTATGTTTGGCAGTATCAAATGGTTTAAAAACATGGGAGATGGCCAATTTGAAGATAGAACAGAAGCTGCTGGTCTAGCTAATGTGGTGGGTGGACTCAATTTGATACAGGCAGATTATAATAACGATGGGAATTTGGACTTTTATGTAACGCGAGGGGCTTGGAGAGGCAGTTCGGATATGGGAATCCTGCCCAATGCGCTGTTCAAAAACAATGGGAACGGTAGTTTTACAGATAGCACCATCCCTGCTGGAATGTACAGCGAGAGCCCAAGTCAATCTGCTTCCTGGGTAGATATAAATACAGATGGCTTATTGGATTTGTTTGTAGGGAATGAAACCCATTCTACAAAAGAATTATTTCCGAGTCAACTCTTTTTAAACCAAGGAGATGGCAGCTTTAAGGAGGTCGCGAAGGAGGCGGGCCTCGAGTTGGTCGCCTATGTAAAAGGAACGGCGACCTCCGATATAAACAACGATGGCAGACCAGATTTATATGCCTCTATCATCAACGGCCCGAACAGACTGTTCTTGAACAAAGCAGCTGATAGTCCACTGTCTTTCGAATTGGTTGAAATAGCAGAAAGTGCAGGCGTAACAGAACCTATTGAAAGTTTTCCAACCTGGTTTTTCGACTACGATAACGACGGTTGGGAAGACCTTTTCGTAAGCTGCTACGACATCAGACTCCTAAAAAAACCTACCCAAGAAGTTGCAGCAGATTATTTAGGATTGCCTACGGAGTCCGACACCCCTAGGCTTTACAGAAACAATGGTGATGGCACTTTTACAGATAAAACCCTTGCAACCAAGCTAGATCTCATCGTTCCTACCATGGGCAGCAATTATGGCGATATAGATAATGATGGCTTCACAGACTTCTATTTGGGGACAGGTGCTCCAGATTATCGGTCGGTGGTACCAAACCGCATGTTTAGAAATTCCGCTGGGCAGCATTTTATGGATGTAACCACAGCCGGTAACTTTGGACATTTGCAAAAAGGACATGGTGTTGGCTTTGCCGATTTGGACAACGATGGCGACCAAGATATATACGCTGTTATGGGAGGCTCCTACTCTGGAGATGTATTCCAGAATGCTCTGTTCGAAAATCCGGGGAACGCAAATCGATCAATCACCATTAAGTTAGTCGGTAACAGTAGCAATGCTTCTGCTATTGGGGCAAAAATAAAACTTACCGTCTCTGGGCAACCGGATCGAACCATTTACCATACCATCAGCTCGGGAGGGAGTTTTGGAGCCAATTCGCTGCAGGCAGAGATCGGCTTGGGATCGGCTACGCAAATAAACAAGATCGAAGTAGATTGGCCCGATGGAAAAGTTGGCTATACGGATTACGGTCCTTATGACATTGCAAGAGGTATAATCATTTCCATCAAAGAAGGTTCTACAGAAATCGAACCCTTGGAGGTAGGTACATTTAAATTTGACCGAAATACCGATCATTCGCACCACTAAGGGATAAGTTTATTCTTTTCCGTCCACCCAATCCTGCAAATACGCATAACGCTCTGTAAGATTTCCTTGTTGGGTGGTCATACGGGCACGTTCTAAGATCCCATCGGCATCATCGTTAAAGAAAGCCGGAATGACATGTTCTAAAAACATTTCTCCAAAACCTTCACTAGCGTCTTTCGGTAGCTCGCAAGGCAGGTTGTCTACCGCCATAACCGCTATGGAACCAAGTGTTCCCATACGTACTTCTTGTTCGGTTTGCGGGTCGTAGCCGTAAAAAGGATCGTCTATGGTAGAAGGCCGAATGGTAGAAGCAACAGGCCCATCGATATCGCAGCTTACATCCGCCACTAGGTTGATCGCAAAATCTGGATGCTTGGCGTCTTCGTGAGTAAAAAGGTATGGCGCCCCATCGCCATAAAAATGGCCAGCGATAAAGTAGTCCGTCACCTTGGCGTATTTCATAAAATCGCTTTCGTAGCCAGTTGGGTCTTCGTAAAAATCGTATTTATTCCAATCGGCGCCATCTGTGCGTTTGTTGTATTCGGTTACATCTACACGTACATAAATAGGTTCTTCGAAGCTTTGCGATAAATAATCCTGATCTGTCACTTCGCGAATCTGCAAATGATCTACAATTTCGCGGGCGCCCTTGGCTACCTTTCCGGTTCCGGATAAGGCAACGCGTAAACCCTTAGGTAAGGTAATTTTGTCGAGCGCTGCCTTTACAGCATCCAGATCTGCCAGGGTTTCTACTTTTGGCAAATCGAAGATACCATCGCGCATCCCAAGCGCTCTAAAACCATTGTAAGCTCCTACTAAACCTGCATAACGGCCAAAACCGATTAGGCGCGAGCCATTGGTTCGGACGATGGTTTCGTGGTCGTACAACTCGATTTTTTTATCCAAAATGGCTCTAAGCAGCTTTTTGTTATAGGGTTGTTTTTTGATGGTATGACTAAAGAAGAAATACTTTTTGCCTTCGATAAGCGCATCAATTGGGACTTCCTTTACGCCCAAAAGCACATCGGCATCCTTAACATCGGCGCACACCTCTATCCCAGCTTGCTGATAGGCAGTATCAGAGAAAATCCTGATATCGGAAGATTCTGCACAAATCTTGGCCTCTGGAAAGTCTCGACTGACTTCTTGACACTTTTTAGGCGAAAAAACGACTCTTCTGTCTGGTGGATTCTTACGTTCTTTGATTAGCGCAAAAGAAATGGGCATTTGGAATGGATTTTGTGTATTATTTTGGGAGCACAAAGATAGCCATTTTAATGTATCTTTGCTCCCCTTATCCTAGTAGAAATGCTAGGAAATACCGAGGAAGCACCGCCTCCTCATTCGTTCTTTTAACACTTTATGGGGCCGACTGGTTTTGACAGCGGGTTTCATTGCAAGGTAAGCATGTCGAGCGTTGAAATGTTGCTCGTAAATCTGATGTTTCAACTTTTTTAAACGGCGATAATAACTACGCCCTAGCTGCATAATCCGAATTATAGTAGGATTATGCCTCGGCCCGCGAGGCGGGCAAGCAGGAAGTCGCTCCGCTGCCCTGGTCTATGGCGGAGGAACTAGCGACTTCGTAAAAGTAGACCTAGCCTTTGCAGGGCTTTGATGCAAAGGCGAAATTTATCGAAGCTAAGCAGTGCGTTGGGTGTCTTTGCCCGGCAATCTGTCGAAAATTCAATCAAAGAATAAACATGTAGAAAGCCCTGTTATGGCACGTTTGGACGGGAGTTCGACTCTCCCCGGCTCCACGATTAAGCAGCAAGTCCACCTCTGATAAGAGGTGGACTTTTTTTGTAAGACGAACCGTCAAGCTTGCTTGTAAGGGGCGGATTGCAAAAAAAGTCCGACAATCGCTTTGCGATTGTGGACTTGCTATTTACAGGACTGGAACTACTGGAGACGGGCGAAGCCACTCTCCCCCGACTAGTACTTGATTATTTTTTTGGTAATGATATTTCCTTCAACCTCAACCTTCAGTAGATAGACTCCGGAGGAGAGAAATGAAACGTCTATCTGGTTTTCAACAACTTCGGGCTCATCGATCAACCGGCCGCCAAGGTCGTAGATCGCGGCTTGCGCTACCTCCATTGGAGAGGTAATTAGGAGGAGGTCATATACCGGGTTGGGGTGGATAAATAAATCATCACTTTGAAAATCATCATTACCGAGAGTATGAAGATTTTCATACCATGATACTGTTTGTTGTTGAATAGATGATGTCAAAACATCATTATCAGAATCTCCATCGAGATCAACTCCAAAAACAGATCGTGGACTTTGCTCAACCTCTTCTGAAATTATATTCAAAGACCCGAAAGTACCAAGTCCATCAGTATTCTCGAACCAACCAACAATACTCGATGGCGTCTCCACAGAACAAGTTAATACATCCATATCGCCATCACGATCCAAATCAGCTGGATAGCCCATTCGCGGCAACAGAAATGAATCAGAAATGATGTTTTTATCGCCAAAATTTCCTTGTCCATCAATATTCTCATGCCAAGCAATTGTGTTACCACCAAATTCTACAGTTAAAATATCCATATCCAAGTCTCCATCAAAATCAGCTACTTCAACATGCTGATATCCAGTAAATTCAGGAACTTCTGCCACAATAATTGCATCGCCAAAATTTCCAAGGCCATCCAAATTCTCATACCAATACACTCGTTTGTCTCCATTGGCCGTTGCTACTACATCGATGTCATCATCTCCATCCAAATCTGCCAAAGCAACTCCAATTGTGGAAGGAGTTGATGGTGAAATCAAAATCTGGGGACCAAAATTACCTTGTCCATCCAAATTTTCATACCAGGCAAGCTTATCATCATCTCTCGAAGTAGATACTAAATCCAAATCGTTATCACCATCTAAATCCGCTGCCCTCACCTGTTGAGTCAAATCTAGCTGATCTGTAACCAGATTCCCTCCAGAAAAACTCCCTAGCCCATCTGTATTTTCATACCACAAAATTGAATCTGGATCAAATGAGGCTGCCACCAAATCAAGATCATCGTCACCATCAATATCACATGAAATCACATGTCGTCCTCCAGACAAAGGCGCAATCAAATTTGGTTCTCCAAACGTACCATTACCATCTAAATTTTCGTACCATCCAAAATGACCTACGGTGTAAGAGATTGCAACAATGTCTTGATCCTGATCCCCATCCAAATCGGCAGCAATAGACATGGTCACAGATCCGGTGTTATCATCTATAACCAAACGGTCTGCAAATTGCGCAAAGCCACTGAATGACGCCAATAAAATGATTAAAAAAATAGCACGACGGAAACGCATTGATAAAAACCAAGTTTGTTGTTGTAGCGGGGAGTTGGTTAAAGATATAAAAAATGTAGTTGGCCGAGTTAGCTTGTGGTTGTCCTTGTGGAACATTTACCAATTCATTCAATTAACTATCTTTGAGTGATGCAAGAGCAGCTCCAGATGCGTTACTTAATAGTACTTACAGCAATTTTATTATCGTGCGTAACCTATGCACAAGACCTCGAACCCCGCGTGCTTTCTGAAGCCCCTACCGGGATGAATGTGGTCTTGGGCTCGTATGCCTATTCTACCGGTAATGTTTTGCTAGATAGTTCGCTGCCGTTGGAAGATGCAGAAACCAAGATTCACTCTATGGTATTTGCCTATGCCCGCAGTTTTAAAATGTGGGGTTTGCCCACCAAGTTCGATGCCATTATACCTTATGCCTTCGGAAACTATTCTGGAATCTTAGAAGATGTAGAGGCCTCTACAGATCGCAATGGCCTGGCAGATCCATCGTTTAGAATTTCTACCACTTTTTTAGGGGCCGAAGCCAAACCGCCATGGGAATTTGCCAAACGCAAAAAAAATCCATTTAGGATGGGAGCCGTTTTACGGGTTCGTGTACCCTTGGGACAATACGAGCAGGAGCGCTTGATCAATCTTGGAACCAACCGATTCGGTCTAAAATTAGGACTGGCCGCTTCCTATACTTTTTGGGATAAGCTGATATTTGAGCTGCACGCCAACTCATGGTTCTTTACAAAAAACAAAAAATACTTCGGCGATAACACCTTAGCCCAAGACCCACTGCTCTCTTTTCAAACCCATATCACTTACCTATTTGGGCCTAGGTTCTGGACAGCGCTTTCCTTGGGCAGATCGGCCCTAGGAGAAACAAGTCTTAACGGGGAAGAACGCAACGACTTACAAAACAACTCCAGAGCGGGGCTAACCTTTTCTTATCGAGTACATCCGCAACATTCTTTAAAATTTGCCACTAGCACAGGGGTAACAACACGCTATGGGGCAGACTTTACAAGTTTCGTAGTGGCTTACCAGTTTTTATGGTTCGACAAGCCTAAACAAAAACAAGCCGATAAGAGTAACTAGGTTTTTATGATTTATGGGCTAATTCTTAGTAACTTTAAGCAAGAAACCAACTCACCAAATTTTTAAGATATGAAACAGACTGCAAAAACATTAATGCTCTTAGTCCTAACCATTGGGATCGCAGGCATTTCTTACGGACAATCCAAAAAGAAAGTCGAAGAAGTTCGGCAGGATGCAAAAACGGCGAAAGCAGAATTTATCGAAGCAGATTGGCAAATGGAAAAACGATTTTCTGAGTCCTATGGCTATGTGATCTTTCCTAATGTAGGTAAAGGCGGACTAGGGATAGGAGCTTCTGCAGGAAACGGAGTAGCCTACCAAGGCGGTGCCGAGATCGGGATGGCCAAGTTATCTAAGGTGACCGTTGGTTTCCAAGCTGGAGGGCAAGCCTATAGGGAGGTCATCTTTTTCGAAAACGAGGCCTCGATGAACCGCTTTAAGGAAAACAATTTTGAAGTAGCTGCCCAAGTATCGGCAGTTGCGGCCAAAGAAGGAGCATCGGCAGATGCCGACTATACCGACGGCGTTATGGTATTCACCATGCAAAAAGGAGGCCTGATGTATGAAGCTACCGTTGGCGGACAAAAACTGACCTTCCACCAATTCGATTGATTTGAAGAAACCATTTACCCCTTTTGGGATTTTATTATTGCTGTTCGGAGTTCTTTTACCCGAGCTTGCGGTTGCGCAACAAACTCAGGATTCCGACTCGCTTGTTACACCTTTTAGGAAGGGCCGATGGATGACAGGACTAAACGGTAGCTTTAGTTCTAATACGGTAGAAATAGGATCGACCGAAGGGTTGGCCTCTACCAACCAATACGGTTTGGAGATCTCCACAGGCCTTTTTGTAAAGGATCGTTGGTTTATAGGAGCTCATGTAAACGCTCAGCGAGGCAGTGGGGGAGGCTTTATAGAACGAGATTTTGAAACTTTTTTAATTGGTCCATCTGTGTCCTATTACTTTTTAAAAGACCACTTTGGTTCGCTTTATCTTAGAATGCTTCCGGGCTATGTTCGGCTTCGCGATGAGACGCGGTTTGAGCAAGCCACTGCCCTTATTACAGAGAACGTCGAAGGTCCAGGTTTTGGTTTAAATTTTCGTTTGGGGTATTCTTATGTTATCAACGACATCATTGTGCTAGACGTAGGTTTAGATAATGGTTTTGCATGGTTGGATGTCAAAGTAGAATCGGATCTTGACAATGTAGACCTTCAACAAGACATATTTAATAATTCGACCACCTTTTCCTTTGGGTTTAGTGTGATCCTCGACGAATTCTTTTTCTGATGAAACGCCTAGGACTTACACTCTTACTGCTCTGTATAGCCCTGACAAGCTGGGCTCAGGACGATCGTGGTTTAATGCGTAGTGATACCCTAAACAACAGTAAAAAGGTCAAACTAATAGGCGTCCCCATCATTTTTAGCACCCCAGAGACCGATTTCGGTTTTGGAGGTGGAGGACAACTGTTCTTTTTAAGTAAGAACAATACTTTTCAGGCAAGACAATCTAATATCTTATTTACCGGGATCTACACACTAAACGAGCAGATTATCCTGGAAGCCAGCCCTCAGATCTATTTTGGCGCAGGTAATTACTATCTAGATGGCTTTTATCAGATGAAAATATACCCTAACAAGTTTTGGGGCATAGGCGGTGAAACGCCAGATTCTAACGAGGAAGACTACAATATGACCAGCCATAGTTTTCGGGTCGATTTTACCAAGCGCCTCCCACCTTCTATGAATTTTGGTCTTCGTTTTAATTTCGAAAATCATGAGGTGACAGAAGTCGAAGCAGGTGGCTTGTTGGATAGCGGGGAAATCTCTGGAAGTGACAGAGCCGTTATCGTTGGTATTGGGGCCATCTTTAACTTGGATACCAGAGACATCGTAGAAGATCCATTCGATGGTTATTATATAAACTTCGATGCCCAATTTTCTAGCGAGAATTTAGGGGCCACTCATAATTTTAATCGCTTTGTTATGGATTTAAGGATGTACCAACCCATATCCGAAAAAAGCATCATAGCGGGACGTATTTATACAGAGAACAATTTTGGCAATGTCCCTTTTCAGGCTAAAGCCTGGTTTGGCGGGAGTACCATTGCTCGTGGATATTTTGCAGGACGTTATATAGATGACCAGATGTATGTACTAACGGCAGAATACCGCTGGCGTTTTGCGAACCGTTGGAGTCTGGCGGCCTTTGGATTGATGGGAGAAGTATCGGATATCAACCAAGACTTTTTTCGTGATCCCAATTTTGCCGCAGGAGGCGGTATCCGTTATAAAGTGCTTAAAAACCAAAACACCTTGGTTCGCCTGGACGTCGGGGTGGGCGAATCTGGCAGCAATGGGTTCTATTTTGGGGTAAATCAGGCGTTTTAAAATAATTGCTTCTTCGGCATCGTTCTTGTATTACACTACCCATCCTTTTCACCTTTAAAAACCATTGACGTATGAAAAAGAGTTTCAGCGCCATCATTTTTGGCGGCTCCATTATTATCGCCTCCATCTTTTTGGGGAATGCCTACGTAGATAGAAACAAGCCACAAGGCAATGTACAAGTAACCGGCTTAGGCAAGGCCGATTTTACCTCAGACCTCATCGTTTGGTCTGCTAGTTTTAATGTGTTGGATGCAGATTTAAAACAAGCCTATGCCGCTTTAGAACAGAGTAAACAAATCATCGACACCTATTTAAAGAACAAAGGCGTAGCTGCAGATCAGATCGTGTTTACCGCGGTGCAAACCCGCGAAGAAACCAAGAACCGCTACTCTACTACCGGCGACTATATGGGCGAGGATTTTGTAGGTTATGTGCTATCGCAAACCGTTCAGATAGAATCTGGAGAGGTAGAAAAGATCGAACAAATCTCTCGCGAGATTACCGAGTTGCTAAACCAGGGGGTAAACCTCTATTCGGATTCCCCGCGTTATTATTACACCAAATTGGCCGATTTAAAAATAGAAATGATCTCTAAGGCGACAGAAGACGCATATGTTCGTGCTCAGCGCATCGCCGAGAATTCTGGAGGCGGTTTGGGCGAATTGCAATCTGCGAAGATGGGCGTGTTTCAAATTACCGGACAAAACTCCACCGAAGATTATTCTTGGGGCGGGACCTTTAATACTTCGAGTAAGAAGAAAACGGCTTCCATTACCATGAAGTTGATCTACGAGACGGATTAACCTAAGGCCAAGGAGTCGGAACCGATCGCTTTGATTATCTTTAAACTCCTTTTTAAAATAGATAATCAAACCAACGATCATGACAAAAAAAATTAGTCTAGGCCTACTCCTATTCGTTCTTTGCTTACCCCTTGTTGCTCAAGACAGCCAAATAAGCTTAGATCGTATATTTTCTGGGGAATTTCGCCAAGAATATGGACGTTCCATCCAGTGGATTGAAGAAGGCGATGCCTATGTGACCATCGAAGATAATAAGACGCTAAAAGGTGGTGGTGATGAGTTAATTCGCTACGAAAGCGCCAGTTTAGAATCGAGTGTTTTTGTTCCGGCCAGTGCCCTTAAAACGGACGAAGGGCATTTATCCATAGAGAGCTTTAGCCTCTCGCCAGACGGCAGCAAAGTGCTAATCTTCACCAATTCGAGTCGCGTTTGGCGTTCTAATACCAAAGGGGACTATTGGGTCTACGACAGGGACAATAGCCAGCTTACCCAATTAGGGCGAAAGATGGATCCCTCCTCTTTGATGTTCGCAAAATTTTCTTCGGACAACTCCTTTGTCGCTTATGTACATAAGTTTAATGTCTACATGGAAGACTTTACCACCGGAAAGGTTACCCAGTTAACCGAAGACGGAGATGGCGATTTGATCAACGGAACTTTCGATTGGGTATACGAGGAAGAATTCGGTAAGCGTGATGGCTTTGCGATCAGCCCAGAAAATGGAAAAATTGCTTTCTGGCATCTAGATGCTTCGGACACTGGCGTCTTTTATATGATCAATAATACAGACTCTATTTATTCGAAGCCCATCCCTATTCAGTATCCTAAAGTAGGTGAAGCTCCTTCTGCTGCAAAATTGGGTCTTATCGATCTTAGAACCAATAAAACGCAATGGATCCCATTACCAGGAGGAGAAAGAGAGAACTACATCCCAGTCATGCAGTGGATCGAAGAAGATTTACTATTGATACAACAAATGAACCGTCACCAAAACCAACTTAAGGTTTGGACGTTTCGACCTTCTAATCAAACCCTCACCAATATCTATACAGAGGTTGAAGAGACTTGGGTAGACCTTTCCTATCCAGATGTTTCTGCAGCTGGCTGGGGTAATAACGACCTTCCTTTGGTAGATGACGGATCGGCATTTCTAAGGATGACAGAGACCGATGGTTGGCGTCGAATTTATAAGGTACCCATGGAAGGGGGAAAAACAACCGTTTTAACCCCTTTTAATTACGATGTAGCTTCTATGCGTTCGGCCACGGCCAAGCACGTCTATTATATGGCATCGCCAGCCAATAGTACCCAGCGTTATTTATATAGTGTAGACCTAAGAGGCAAAGGCAATGCAAAACGCGTAACCCCCGAGGAATTCGGAGGTCTTAACAACTATAATATATCACCAAACGGAAAATATGCTTTGCATACACACCAAAGCAGTGCTGCAGTACGCACCGTTAGGTTCGTTAGCCTTTCGGACCACAAGGTTTTAAAAACGGTGGTAGAGAATGCAGATTATGCACAAAAACTAAAGAGTCTAGACCTCCCAACTGTGCGCTTCGAGCAGGTAACCACAAAAGAGGGCCTAGAGATTGATGCCAGAATGGTGCTTCCTCCAAACTTTGATGAGAGCCAAGTATACCCGGTTATTTTTCATGTATACGGAGAACCATGGGGACAAGTAGCTGTAGATACCCAAGTAGGGATGTGGGATTTGATGATGGCCCAAAAGGGTTATGTGGTGATCGACATGGACAATCGAGGGACGCCCTGTTTAAAAGGAAGCGCCTGGCGTAAAAGCATCTACAGAAAAATTGGGGTGATCAACACCATGGACCAGGCGCATGCCGCCAAAGAAATTCTCAAAAAGTCCTATCTGGATGCAGATCGTACGGCTGTTTGGGGTTGGAGCGGTGGTGGTTCTATGACCTTAAACCTTTTATTCCAATATCCGGATGTTTACAAAACAGGGGTGGCAGTAGCGGCGGTTTCTAACCAATTGGTTTACGACAACATTTACCAAGAACGCTATATGGGCCTACCGCAAGAAAACCCGGAAGATTTTAAACTTGGGTCTCCAATAAACTATGCCAAAAACTTAAAAGGAAACCTGTTACTTATCCATGGTACCGGCGATGACAATGTGCATTATCAAAGCGCCGAAATGCTTATCAACGAGCTGATAAAGCAAGACAAGCAATTCGATTTAATGATTTACCCCAACCGTTCGCACGGGATCTACGAAGGCGAAAATACCAGTAAGCATCTCTATACTTTGCTGACTAATTACATATTAGAAAAGAATCCCGTTAACCCATAAAAATAGCATCGTATGAGCACACATAATTTGATAGGTATAGACCAAGGTAAAGCAAACGAACTGGTTGAAAAACTAAACCATTTGTTGGCAGATTACCAGATTTTTTATCAAAACCTAAGAGGGTTTCATTGGAACATCAAGGGGAAGGAATTCTTCGAATTGCACCTTAAGTTCGAAGAGTTTTACAATGATGCCGTAATCAAGATAGACGAAATCGCCGAAAGGATTCTTACCCTTGGGGGCGAACCCCTGCATAGCTTTACAGACTACCTAAGCACAACGAGCCTGTCCGAGGCCAAAGGAATAACCAATGGAGTGGATGGCGTACGAATTGTAGTTCAGAATTTTTCTGAATTGATCGCAAAAGAGCGTGCCATCTTGGCTTTGGCAGGAGATGCTAGCGACGAGGGAACGGTGAGTCAGATGTCCGATTATATCACAGAGACGGAAAAAACGCTCTGGATGCTAAATGCCTATTTATCGTAATGACACCATGGGCTTGCAAATTCGAAAAGAAGAACCTCGAGATTACCTGGGCCTGTCAATTCGAATCTGCTCCGGAAGTAGAAGGGCAAATGAAGGAATTATTTGGTGGCTTTTACCATGTGATTATCGAAGGCCTAGAAGGGCATATCAACAGCTAGCCCACAATTAATAGAATATTTTATCAATAAAGGGAGTCACTCTTTTGAAGGGTGACTTTTCCTATTATTGTTGCGCAGGCATCAACTATAAGTACAGCTGTATGGTCTATGTTTACGAAAAATCTTGCAAAAATTTACAGCTTATCGGTTAAATCTAACCGAACAACAAATTCATTCTAGAATCTTCATTCTCAATTGTTAAAAGGTAGAAAATTCTTACAGCTATTACGTAAATTTGTAAATAGCCACCATCAGAGTGGCTTTTTTAGTCTATGAAAAATTGGGGATTTTTTTTAGCTCTTGCTTTTATGAGTGTATCTGTTTGGTCTCAAGTCGGTATCGGAACAACCGACCCGGATCCCAATACCATATTGGATATAGTATCGTCTACTAAAGGCATAAACATACCTCGCATGACTACTGCCGAACGCGATGCAAATTTAGCAGACAACGATCCAGATACGGACTACCCTGTAAACGACCCTGTATTAGACCCAGTTCCGCTTCCCGCCGACTACTTAGTAGACGGGACCATGATTTTTAATAGCACGCTGGATAACATTCAATACTGGAATGCCGCGGATGAACGTTGGAGTTCTTTAAACCCCGTAAAGGGTTATTCGTCTGGTAATGACGGTACTGTTTTGATGAATTTTGCAGAGTTCAACGATAGCGATGCAGTACAAATCAACTTATCTGCCGATGTCTTTAGCGAAGTCGTTTACAATGATGTTGATATTACCGTCTACAACACTGATGGCTCTGTATCCTCCAATCAGAGCAATGTTACCTATACTCAAGAAAACAGTGTTTTTGGGCCGGAAGTGCCCCTTAACTTTGACGAGGATGATTTTAACCTGGCCGCAGCACCTGTAACCCAATGGCCCGAAAATGAAAGAAGTCCGGGCAAATCTGCTATCTGGGACGAAACCGAAAATCAAATCTTCGAAAACAGTGTAACAGGGCAAGTGCATCTTTGGCGTCTGGTTATTCAATATGAAGTGCCCGGAGGTAATGCTCAAAAAAGTTCTTTTCAGGCGCGGATTTATAACCCAAATCCAGCATCTACCTTTACCACTCAAAGCACGACTTCAGTATTGGATGGACGAAACAATACGGTGGTTAATTCTACCTTCCTATTTGTTACCGTGGCCGACAGCTTTAGCCTACCTGGAGGTGCCGATGGCGGAGAAGGTTATAAAATCGGCTTCGCGTCTAATGCGGACCTCACTATATCCATAAGGTCCATATTGCGTATTTCCTTATATAAAGATTAAAACAAACAAAGGCCCCATTTCTGGGGCCTTTGCTCCTAGTTAGCTGATGTTGAAAATCAGTTATGGGCTTCTTTTATATAGCCCCATCCTTCTGCCTGTTTAGTGATGATCTCCAGGATCCCATCTGGGACCGTTTGTACACCTTCTATGAGGTCTTCTTTTTTAACACCATGTCGTTTCATGGTTCCTTCGCAAATCACGAATTTAACATTCTCTAGCTTGGCCAAATCGGCCACCTCTTCGGCTACCACAGATTTATCTGGCAAAACCATGTTCATTGCGCTAGAATACATCACCACTTCGAACTCCGAATCTGGATACGCATCAGACATGAATTTAACATGTCGTATTGCAGATTTGTGTGTGCCTTCATCGTCGGTTGTAACGTCGAACACTATTTTGACAGGTTCTTCCTGAGCAAATACCCAACCCCCCATCAATAGTGCAATTAAAACTAAGAATCGTTTCATCTCTATTATATTTATTTTATCCGCCGGCAAAAATGTAGCCGCAGCCTTTCTCCTGAGCACGACCCAAGGCCCATACGCCCGAAGGAACGAGTTGGATATCTGGGTGAATATGATCTACCCATTCTTGATATACCGTCTCGGCATCCAATCCCATTTGGGCAGATATCACAGAGCTATATACTTTAATGGCCAAATTACACACACAGAACATGGCCCCACGAGCTTGCATGGCTTTGATGCCATCGATACCCGGTAAAGGGAAATCGCCTGGTTGCGGCTCGTAATAAAGATTTCGCTTAGATGCTTCACCGGTTTGCTTATCGGTGATTTTGAACACCTCTCCTAAGGGATACTTGGCCCATAATGCATCTTTAAATGCAAAAGGAATACCGGTATGTCTAAGTACCGTCACGGCAGTCATATCCAAATCTGGAGTACCTGTTTCGTTGTTGGATAAATAAAAGGCCCAAGTCCAAATCATGGGAAAGCCATCATGTGGGGTAGAACCATCGTAAGTAATACGGTGCGAACCTTTTACATTTTCGAACCATTTGTCTGCGTCACCTTTGGAGCTTAAATCTAAGGTGGACATACTTCCTGTGGCGGCGTGAAGGGGATTTACAAACCCGGCTACACCCGTAGCAGCCGCGCCCAGAACAACAGCACTTAAGAACCGTCTTCTGGAGTTTAGGTCATTGTTTTCCATTCTATAATTATTAGTTAGTAATCTTGTTGGTAGGGAGGGCAACGCAAAGTAGAACAGTAAGGTACAAAAAAATTGCGTGTAAGAATTTCTATTCGCTGAAAATCAGCGATTTCTAGTCCAATGTTAGCGCGTTTTCTTCAGATTATACTCTGTTAGGTAATACTGCATTATTTCTTGAAATGGCCCTAATTGATGCTGTTTTAAGCTAAACGGATCGGCATAGGGGGGATAGGGACTAGAAACAGGTTTTTTTGTAAGCTCTGGAAAATCCAGTTCTAGATTCGGCTTCACTGGCCTACTTTGCTGATTGATATACCCAGCGACATCGAAAGCTTCTTCATCTGTAAGTTGTGGCAGGTCGTATGTTGTGCCGAAGGGCATATTGCCTTTTATAAAAGTCGCCGCGGTAATTACACGGGTCATCCCAGCGCCATTGTTATAAGAATTTGGCCCCCATAATGGAGGATATAAATACCCACTCCCATCTGCCAAAAGGCGCCCCTGCCCGTTCGCATTGTGACAAGCCACACAAACATCCACAAAAACCTGTCGGCCATGTTCCAAATCTACGGCTCGATTAGGAATTTCCAGAGACAAAAAACCAAGCCCTTCTATCTTCCCATCTTCTGGTGCATAACGTCCAAGCCATTCCAAATAGGCGATAAATGCGTTCATTTCTTCTCCTTCTGGGTCTAAGACTTGCCCGTTCATACTTCGCTCCATACAACCGTTTATACGCTCTTCTATAGTGCCTATTTTATTTTCGCGTCCGCGGTACTGCGGAAATCGTTGAATGATACCAATAAGGGGCGCAGCAAAAGCTTTGGTACCGCCATCCAGGTGGCAGTTATTGCAGCTTAATACGTTTCCGGAATAGTTCATTTGATCATTCCCACTAAGTGGTCCCAAATTTTCACTGGTACGCATAAAAAGTTCGTAACCCTTTGCCACGAGAAGATCGGCCTCCGAATTGCCCAATTGAGACACATCGTAGTTATGTTCGTAAACAGGGTGCGGCCCTTTGGCCGGAACAAAATAACCGTAATCTGTAAAAGTGTCGAGATCGGGTTGAAACAGAAAAAATAACAACCCCAATGCCAAAAAGCCATAAAAGCCTATGCATGCCCAAGCCAAAGATTTGGCCATTTTGTCGATATGTGCGCGCTTTTCTGGCATTAGATAATAGCACCAGATAGGTAGGGTTAGAAAGAGGCAGTATAGAGCGAGAGGAACTAACGCGCTCTACTGTCTAAAAGTAACAAAAAAACCGGGGTCTCCCCCGGCTCTTTCAGAAATATAATTTGCTTAGTTAATTGTTTCCAAGTCATTGGCCTCCCAAGAAGTGATCCCGCCTTGCAGGTCATAAACTTTCTCGAAGCCCATCTCCATTAGTATTTTTGCCGCCTTTCCGCTTCTATTGCCCGATTTGCAATAAACGTACACCGGCTTGTTTTTATCTAGCCCAGCTACCTTGTCTCTAAAATCATTATCAGTAACGCAGATATTCTGTGCATTTTTTAAATGACTTACCGAGTACTCTTCTGCAGTGCGAACATCGATCAGTTGTAAGGAATCTGCTCCATAGACCGCTTCGTACACCTGTACCGGCGATACCATTTCGATATCCTCTTTCTTTTCATCTTTACAAGCCGAGAACAAAGCCCCTATGGCTAACAAGGTAAGTGCTAGTTTTTTCATGATGGTATCAATTAGTGGTAACCGCGCCCCGCCATTCGCTAATCCCGCCAAGCAGGTTAAAGGTACTGGGCACACCTACCGAGTTCATGATCATACAAGCCTGAGCGCTTCTACCTCCAGAACGACAATAGACATAGTAATTCTTGGCGGCGTCCATCTTGCCGATGGCCTCCATAAAAGTTGCAGCATCCTGCACATTTACGTTTACAGCATTAGGGATGGCGCCCTCTTCAAATTCCCAAGGGGCGCGGACATCAAGAATAACAGCGTTAGAATCTTCGGAAAGTTGTGCTTTCCAGGTGGTTTGGTCTAGGTCTTGCATTGTGTTAATTTTTCCTTAAAATTAAGGAATCTATCTCAATAGACGCAAAAATTAAGCCATTGTTACAGCCTTTTTGGAAAATTACAGCGGCAATCTATTTTTTAACTTTTACGCTGCATCCTATAGCCTTGGTTTCCTTTAAGGTTACCTCCTCGCCCACCAGCAGCTCATTGACTGCATCGGCCAAAAAGCGTTGCTTTACCTTGGCTCCATTGCGAACATTATCATCGATAGCACCGATGTATCGTACCACGTTCTTCTCATCTTCTTTATTTAGGAGATAAACATGAGGCGTTTTCTTGGCGCCGTATTTGGCATAGACGGTTTTAGACTCGTCATATAAATAGGGAAAAGTAAATTCTTTGTCCTTGGCCTTCTGTTGCATTAAGGAAAAGGTGTCGTCTGGCTGTACATCAGGATCGTTAGGATTGATGGCGATTACGGGAAACCCTTTGCCTTTAAATTCCTTGTCTAAAGCGATGATTCGATCTTCGCTCGCCACCGCATAAGGGCAGGTGTTACAGGTAAAGATCACGATAAAGCCCTTGGCATCTGGATAATCGGCATAAGACACCATCTTACCATCGACATTTTTTAAGTTGATGTCGGCGGCTTGGTCGCCTATGCCGTAGCCTCCTATTGAGGGACTGATAAAACTGATGGCCAAGGCGCCAGAAATTAGCAGGCTGCAAAACAGCAGTAGTTTTTTTGTTTTCATGATTTATAGTATTGATTGAATGTCTGTTTGTAAACTCTCGTAAGTATGTGAGCCTTCCTTAAAGACCGCCCGACCATTTTTTACTACCACAGTGGCTGGGATGGCTCCGCTCCAATTTTCCGATACCAAAGGAATCCAGCGGTTAGAATCATCATCATTAAGCAATACAACCTCACTTTGCAGTCCTTTCTTCTCGATAAAAGGCACCACCAAATCGTTTACCTTATCAGGAAAATCGAGACTTACTAAAACCACCTTAAGGGGTTCTTTGGCATGCTCCGTATGAACCTGCTCGAAAATGGGTAGTTCTTTAACGCAAGGCTTGCACCATGTTGCCCAAAAGTTCACCACATAAGTCGTATCGTTTTCCTTGTGCAAATATTCTGCCGCCAAGCCATCGAAATCGTAAGAAGGTATGGCGCTTTCTACGACCTCCTGTTCTATTTCTTTAGCTGTTATAGACTCGGAAGTGGAAGTTACTTGGTCCTTACAGGCTACCAAGCATAGAATAAAAAGGAAGTAGGTGGTTAATTTCATGCTTAAATGTAGAAAAACCGTCTAGTTTGCCCAATGGGTTTAACAATTCGTTAGACTAAGAATCTTCTGTTAGAATAAAAATTGTGTTAAACTTGTTGCCGATTCAATTACAATCACTACTTTTGTATATACAAATATTGTATTTACAATTATGACTATCGAAGAAGCGATTAAATCTACCCGCCCCATGGAGATCAGGAACAAAACCCTGATAAACTTGATGTTTACCAGCCGGTACTTGGAGCAGAATTACACCCATATTAAATCCTTCGATTTAAGCATGCAACAGTATAATGTACTGCGCATCTTACGAGGTCAGAAAGGCCAACCTGCCAACTTAGGGACCATACAAGAACGTATGATCGATAAAAGCAGTAACACCACCCGACTTATCGATAAATTGCTGACAAAGGGATTGGTAGAGCGGCAGCTCTGCCCTACCAACCGACGCAAGATTGAAGTTTTTGTCACAGAAAAGGGGCTGGAATTGCTGTCGGAGATCGATCCTGTGTTGGAAGCTTCTAATAAAAGTATTACAAGCAACCTATCCCAATCAGAGATGAATCAATTAAATATTTTACTAGATAAACTCAGAAACGATTAAATTTTAAATTCAAACCATGAAAAAGACATTAAAAACCATTTTCGTACTTACCCTAGCCATCTCTATGGCAGCTTTTGTTTCTCCCGTAGAAAAAAAGGAAGTTAAAAAAAGTAGCATTACCTGGTTGGGTAAAAAGGTAACCGGAGAACATAGTGGTACCATCAACCTAAAAAGTGGCTACCTACAAATGGACGGTGACAAAATTACCGGCGGGCAGTTTGTAATGGACATGACCTCGCTAACAGTAACCGACTTGCAGGGAGAATACAAAGGAAAGTTAGAAGGCCATTTAGGCAGCGACGATTTCTTTGGGGTGGCAAACCACCCAACAGCGACTTTTAGCATTGCCAAAGCAAAGAAAAGCGGTGACACTTATAAAATCGCTGGAGATATTACCATTAAAGGGGTTACACAGCCACTTACTTTCGATTTACACATGATGGGCAGTAAGGCACACGCCAAGTTGGTAATAGACAGAACCAAGTTTGGAATCACTTACAAATCGGGCAGCATCTTTGACGACTTAAAGGACAAGGCCATCTACGATGACTTCGAACTAGACGTCAACTTAGAGTTCTAAAACTTAAGCCGCTTTCGAGCGGCTTTTTTTGTTTAATTTTTTTTAGTCTGAATACTTGGAAATAGTCAGAAGCTTGGTATATTTGATCTATAATTATGACAACAAAACAAAATACTTGGTGGTGGAACTCTTACGGACAAACGTCGTGAGTTAGACCTCCTTATATAAATATTATCAGGCCTGTCTTTCACGACAGGCCTTTTTTTTATCTATGAAGTACCGATTAAAAACACATGCACGTAGGCAAATTTCGGATATATTAACGCCGGTTTCTGTCTATTTAAGGCTACGAGATCACTTCCCAAATAGCTTGTTGCTAGAGAGCAGCGATTACCATGCCAATGACAATAGCTTTAGTTATATCTGTTGCAACCCTATAGCCAGTATCGAGGTAAAAAACGCCATGGCCTATTGTAGCTACCCAGATGGAAAGAAAGAGAGACATAGCATCTCTGCAGAGAATCCACTGGCCGATTTGCTTACCGAGTTTGCTCGGAGTTTCGAGGTAGATGCTGCTATGCACAAGTTTGTACACAATGGTCTGTTTGGTTATATGGCCTATGATGCTGTACAGTACTTCGAAGACATTTCGGTAGGGCAAAACAATGCAGATTTGGACATGCCCGATGTGTATTATGCAGTATATCAAAATGTAATTGCCATCAATCACTTCAATAACCAGGCTTATTTGTTTGCCCATTGTTTCCAAACCGAAGACAACCTAGACCAAATAGAGCAGATCTTGCGAATGCAACGAGTAGCTGCCTTTCCATTTTCTTTAGAAGGCGAGGCGACATCAAATATGACGGACGACCAATTTATCGACCTGGTCCAAACCTGTAAAGCACATTGTGCCAGGGGTGACGTCTTCCAAATTGTTCCGAGCAGACGCTTCCATCAAGATTTTAAAGGAGACGATTTTAACGTCTACCGCAGTTTGCGCAGCATCAATCCTTCGCCTTACCTCTTTTATTTCGACTATGGAAGTTTTAAGATTTTTGGCAGTTCGCCAGAGGCCCAATTGGTGGTTCAAGATGGGCAGGCAGAGATTCATCCCATCGCGGGCACCTTCCGCCGAACAGGTAATGACGAGCAAGATGCGCTCTTGGCACAAGAGTTGTCAAAAGATGAAAAAGAAAACAGCGAACATGTGATGCTGGTTGATCTCGCTAGAAATGACCTGAGCAGACATGGGGACCAGGTGGTGGTAGAAACTTATAGAGAAGTACAATTCTTTTCTCATGTTATTCATTTGGTGAGTAAAGTGACGGCCAAAATAAGCCCAGGCACTTCCACCATGCAGTTGGTAGGAGACACCTTCCCCGCTGGGACCTTAAGCGGTGCCCCAAAGTATAAAGCCATGGAATTGCTAGAGAAATACGAAAGCAGCAACCGCAGTTTTTATGGTGGTGCCATTGGGCTTATGGATTTTGACGGAAACTTTAATCACGCCATCATTATTAGGTCTTTTGTAAGCAAAGACCACCAATTGCATTATCAGGCCGGTGCAGGGATTGTATCGGACAGCGATGCCAATAAAGAATTACAAGAAGTGTATAATAAACTAGCCGCCTTGCAGCAGGCGCTCCACCAAGCCGAAACGATTTAGTATGAAAATATTGGTAATCGATAATTACGACAGCTTTGTTTATAATCTGGTCCACTATTTAGAAGAATTTGGATGCGAGGTCACCGTGGCCCGCAACGATCGATTCGAGATGGATGCAGTTGGGAACTACGATAAGGTTTTGCTTTCTCCTGGCCCTGGTATTCCGGACGAAGCGGGACAGCTAAAGCCACTGATTAGGCAATGGGCAGGAAAAGTTCCCATGCTTGGAGTTTGCCTTGGTCAACAGGCCATTGCAGAGGTTTTTGGCGGAAGCATTATCAACCTAAATAAGGTATTCCACGGGGTAGCCACCAAAACGCAAATAGTAGCAGAGAACGAAAGTCTATTTGATGGAATGGGGCCCGAAATCGAAGTAGGGCGCTACCATTCTTGGGTGGTCCAAACTGTGGATTTTCCCGACGAATTAGAAGTTACTTCTCTAGACGAAAATGGCCAGATTATGTCTTTAAGGCATCGGCAAATGGACCTAAAAGGAGTTCAGTTTCATCCAGAAAGTGTACTCACCCCAGAGGGGAAAAAAATGATTGAAAATTGGATAAAGAGTTAATATGAAGACCCTACTTAACAGACTGATCAACTACGAACAACTGGACCAGAAGGAAGCCCGTGATGTGTTAGTGGCCATATCTGAAGGGAAACACAACCCTAGCCAGATTGCAGCTTTTTTAACGGTCTTCATGATGCGTCCCATTTCCCTTCAAGAATTGGAAGGCTTTCGCGACGCTTTATTGGAACTCTGTATCCCTGTCTCGATAGAAGATTATAACACCATCGACCTTTGTGGTACCGGAGGTGACGGAAAAAATACCTTTAATGTCTCTACCCTCGCCTCTTTTGTAACTGCAGGAGCGGATGTAATGGTAAGTAAACATGGTAACTACGGTGTATCTTCTATAAGTGGCAGCAGCAATGTGTTGGAACATCTAGGAATTGCCTTTTCCAACAACCCAGATTACTTAAGACGCTGCTTGGACGAGGCAGGCATTTGTATACTGCATGCTCCCCTATTTCATCCGGCTATGAAAGAGGTTGCACCCATCCGTCGCGAATTGGGAGTAAAGACCTTTTTTAATATGCTCGGCCCTATGGTTAACCCCGCCTTTCCGAAGAACCAAATAGTGGGTGTATTTAACCTAGAGCTCGCCCGGCTCTACGGGTATCTATACCAGAAAGGCTCTAAGAATTATTCGATCGTCCACGCCCTGGATGGCTACGATGAAATATCTTTAACAGGCGGTGCGAAGGTATTCTCTAATGCTATGGAGCAGATACTATATCCAGAAGACCTTAACCTCGTACAACTGAGCCCAGAATCCATTTATGGAGGCGCGACCGTAGCAGCTGCAGCTACTATTTTTACAGATGTTCTGCAAGGAAAGGGTAGCCGCCAACAAAATGATGTGGTCTGCGCTAACGCAGGACTGGCCATTGCAACCGCCCAGGGATGCAGTCTTAAGGAAGGGGTACAAATTGCGCAAGAATCTTTGAAAAGCGGCCAGGCCTTTATTCGATTTAAAAAACTAAAAGAACTAAGCAGTACTCAATGAATATTTTAGAACGCATAGCGACGTTTAAAAAACGAGAAGTAGCCCTTCGGGAACAGGCAATGCCTTTAGATAAATTAGAGCTACTGCCATTGTATAGTCGATCTGGTAACTCTTTGAAGGGAAGCTTAGGTTCTACGCCGGATGGTATTATTGCCGAACACAAACGGCGCTCGCCGAGCAAAGAATCCATTAACTTTAACTTGGACTTGAGTAAGGTGGTAAGTGGTTACCAAAAAGCTGGAGCTGCTGGCATCTCTGTTTTAACGGACACCCCATATTTTGGTGGCTCTCTAAACGATTTATTAGAGGCGCGATCTGTAACCGAGTTACCATTGTTACGCAAAGATTTTACCATAGATCCCTATCAAATTCACGAAGCCAAGGCATTTGGAGCAGACTGCATCTTGTTAATCGCTGCCATCTTAAGTGACCGGCAGTTGCAAGATTATACTTCCTTAGCCCAAGATTTGGGAATGGAAGTTTTGCTAGAGGTACATGATCGGCAAGAACTCAAGCGATCGCTGAAAACAGCCGCAGACATCATTGGAGTTAACAATCGAAATTTAAAGACTTTCGAAGTTTCTCTAACCCACTCTGCCCAACTGGCAAAGGAGATTCCTTCTAGTCGGTTTAAAATTTCTGAAAGCGGTATCTATACCATGGAAGATGTTGGCTATTTGAAAGAACACGGATTCCAAGGCTTTTTAATCGGGGAACGTTTTATGAGAGAAGATGACCCAGGTGCTGCCTTAAACAATTTTATCGATTTGCTATGAAGCCTCTAATAAAAGTATGCGGATTAAAGAGCAATGCTCCAGCGGTAATCGCTCTACAGCCAGATTACATCGGCTTTATCTTTTTTAAAGGGAGCGCCCGTTATTATGAAGGTTTACCCCCGGAGGTGCCAAGCGCTATTAAAAAAGTTGGTGTGTTTGTGAACCACTCCACAGCCGAAGTATTGGAAAAGTTAGATCAATTTGGACTGGCTGTAATACAATTGCACGGTGATGAAAGCGTGGGGTATTGTCAAGAATTACGTAGCGCTCTAACCCGACAAGAACACAAAGAGACCCAGATTTGGAAAGCTTTTGGTGTTGGGCCAGCATTCGATTTTACTAGGATTGAAGCATACCTAAAAAACATAGACGGTGTTCTGTTGGATACCAAAGGGGCACTTAGAGGCGGAAACGGAGTTCCCTTCGATTGGGAATTATTGAACCGTTATACCGCCAACAAACCCATTATTTTAAGCGGAGGAATAGGTCCAGAGTCGATCGCCGCTATCGAGCAGGTATTGAAATCTGGTCTTCCCTTAGAAATAATCGACATCAATAGCCGGTTCGAAATCGAGCCCGGTTTTAAAAACATACAATCTATTAAAATATTTATCGATGAGCTATCAAGTTGATCAGAATGGTTACTACGGTACTTTTGGCGGTGCATATATCCCAGAATTACTCTATCCAAATGTTGCCGAACTAGAGCAGCGTTATTTGGACATCCTCGCCGATGCCTCGTTCCAAGAAGAGTTTGATGCGCTGCTACGGGACTACGTAGGAAGGCCCACACCTCTCTATAAGGCAGAGCGATTGTCCAAACACCATGGCGCCCAAATCTTCCTAAAACGAGAAGATCTGTGCCATACTGGGGCGCATAAAATTAACAACACCATTGGGCAGATCTTATTGGCCAAGCGGCTAAATAAAAAACGCATCATTGCCGAAACTGGCGCTGGACAACACGGGGTGGCTACCGCTACGGTTTGTGCACTAATGGGTTTAGAGTGTCTGGTTTATATGGGCGAAGTAGATATTGCAAGGCAAGCTCCAAATGTGGCGCGCATGAAAATGCTAGGCGCCAAGGTGATCCCTGCGACCAGCGGTAGTAAAACCCTTAAAGATGCCACTAACGAGGCTATTCGCGATTGGATCAATCATCCACAAGACACCCATTATATAATAGGGTCTGTAGTTGGGCCTCACCCCTATCCGGACATGGTTGCCCGATTCCAAAGCATCATTTCTAAAGAGATAAAAACACAGTTAGCCGCTCAAACCGGAAACGCACTTCCAGACCACGTCGTAGCTTGTGTAGGTGGAGGAAGCAATGCAGCAGGTGCATTTTATCATTATTTAGACGAAGCTTCCGTGCAACTGGTTGCTGTGGAAGCAGCGGGTAAAGGAATCGAAAGCGGAGAAAGCGCTGCTACTTCTGTTTTAGGAAAACCCGGAATTATTCACGGCAGTAAAACCCTTTTGATGCAAGACAAAGATGGGCAAATTACAGAGCCCTATTCTATCTCTGCCGGACTAGATTATCCAGGAGTAGGCCCCTTGCATGCTCACCTAAGCAAATCTGGCCGCGCCAAATTCTACGCCATCGATGATACGGAGGCGATGCAAGCAGGGCTCTTGCTATGTCAATTAGAAGGCATCATCCCTGCCATAGAAACGAGCCACGCACTAGCGGCTCTAGATAAAATGCCGCTAAAGCAAGAGGATGTTGTTGTCCTTAACCTAAGTGGTCGAGGGGATAAAGACCTAGAAACCTATATAAATTATTTCAAGCTATAAGCATGAAAAACCACATACATCAGCGATTGGATGAAGACAAAAAGATCTTATCCATCTATTTTACTGCAGGCTATCCAGCCTTGGATGACACCAAAAATATCATAATAGCATTGGCCAGCGCCGGTGTGGACTTAATAGAGATCGGTTTGCCCTTTAGCGATCCGCTAGCAGATGGTCCGACCATACAGGCAAGCTCTACCCGGGCATTAAAAAACGGAATGCATACCGAGTTGATCTTCCAACAATTGCAGGACATCAGAGAATATGTAGATATTCCATTGATCATTATGGGCTATTATAACCCTGTATTACAATTTGGGTTGGAAGCCTTTTGTAAGCGCTGTCAAGAAGTTGGAATTGACGGCTTAATCCTGCCCGATCTACCCCTAAACGAATTCGAGGACCACGTACAGCCAATAATGCAGGCTTATAATTTGTCATTTGTGCCACTTATTACCCCCCAAACAAGTGAACAGCGCATCCGACAAATAGACGCTTTAAGCGATAGCTTTATCTATATGGTGAGCAGTGCCAGTACAACTGGAGCAAAAAAAGAACTCGATAACAGTCAGCAGGTCTATTTCGAACGGATTGCCAACATGCAATTACAACATCCCCAAATAGTCGGATTTGGTATAAGCGATATGGACACCTTCCAAAAAGCGACTCGGCTAGCAAAAGGAGCCATTATCGGGAGCGCTTTTATAAAGATGCTCAAAAATGAAGGTTTGAGAGGTATCTCAGACTTCGTTAAAAGCATCAGGCCATAGGCCCAAAATAATTTTTGTAATTTTAAGTGAATCAAACACTTAAATTACAATTATGGGAAAAGGCGATAAAAAGACGAAACGAGGTAAAATAATTATGGGAACTTCTGGAAGACTTCGTCCCAGAAAAAAGAAGAAAGCGGTAGTAGTTCCGAAGAAAAAGGCCACTAAGAAAAAGACCGCCAAGAAAAAGTAAAATTCCTTTATATAAATAAAAAAACCCCCTTCAAAATGAAGGGGGTTTTTGGTTGGTCATATCTGTTTAAAGATTACTCCTTAAGCAGTCGTTTGATAGCGCTAGCTTCCTCTCCGATAATGTGTACCATGTACACTCCGGATGCTAGTAGCGATACGTCAATTGTTTGCTCTGCGGCCATCTGA